>MDTG01210661.1_pt1 | contig 48240 bp, 43 predicted proteins | sample 811421 | NCBI WGS metagenome assembly MDTG01 (sample SAMN05326645, study PRJNA326480) | marine metagenome | isolation source: seawater | place: Pacific Ocean: South East | collected 2011 | reverse complement strand
CTTTGAAATTAAAACCAATCAATATAATATAAATTTTTTTTAATATATTTGAAAATAGGTCTTTAGAATTAAATAAATTTCCCATACCAGCAAATGTATAAACATTGTTTTTAAAGTTAATTATTTTTGAAATAAATGATGTGTATAAAACTGGCTTCGCTGCTACTGAAAATATAAGATTAGGTTTAATTTTTTTTATAGTTTTATAAATTAAATAAATAGAATAAAAATCTTTAAATACATTTTTTGATCCTCTATTTATTTTCCAATCTACTAAATTTATTCCATATGATTCAATTATTTTTCGCTTATCATTTATTTTACAAAGGAGTGTGACATCGTAACCATTTTTTATTGCCTCTAACGCAATTGGAAGACGATGCGATAAGAAATACCAATCTTCAGTGATAACAAATAAAATTTTTTTTTTTGACATGCTATAATATTCTATTGTTTTAAATGACAGTAATTAATTTATTAAATAAATAATGATTAAGTTTAGATTTTTAGTATTAAAGTAGTATATAATAAAAGAATTGTTATGTGTGGAATATTTGGCCATTTAGGTAATAAAATTAGAGAAAAAGATGAATATTCTTTTATGCTCAAATTATTAAGGCACCGTGGTCCTGATGCTAGTAATTTATATTATAACAAAAAAAATAATGTCGTTCTTGGACACACTAGACTTTCTATAATTGATCTAAACCATAATGCAAATCAACCAATGCAAATAGATCATTTAATAATTGTATTTAATGGCGAAATTTACAATTTTTTAGAACTTAAAAATAAATATTTAGAAGACATAGAATTTATTTCCAATTCAGATACAGAAGTAATACTTAGACTTTACGCAAAATATGGAATTGATAAAACCTTAAAATTGTTAAGGGGAATGTTTGCTTTTGCTATATATGATCGTAATTCTGATTTATTATATTTAGCAAGAGATCAGGTAGGAAAAAAGCCTTTATATTATAATTATAGTAATAATTCTATTTTCTTTTCGTCAGATATTAAACCTTATACCGTATTAAAAGAAAATTTAGAAATAAACGAAAATATATTTGATGAAACAAATTCTTTTAGATTTTCATCAACTAATTCTGTTACAAAAGATCTAGAAATGTTAAAAAATGGTACATATTTATCATTTAATTTAAAAAATAATCAAATAATAAAAAAAAATTACTTTCATTTTTCTGATTTGATAGATGAGAAATTATATAATCAATTCAAAAATATGTCTGAAGATGAATTAATTGATAGATTGAATTCAGTGATTATAGAATCTATTAGAAGACGTTTTATTGCTGATGTGCCAATAGCAACTATAAATTCTGGAGGAATAGACTCCTCTCTTGTGACTGCAATAGCATATAATTTAAAAAAAATGGATATTCTTCACGTCAATGTTGAAGGTATGAGTGAAACAAAATTTGCAAAAATATTAACTGAACAATTAAAAGCTGAAATGAAAACTATAAAATTAAATTCATCTAAGGTTGACGAATATATGGATGAAACTATCCAATCATATGAATATCCTCTAGTTCACCCAAATTCTATTGGCATTAAATTAGTTTCAAAACTTGCAAGAGAAAATTATATAAAAGTACTATTATGTGGCGATGGAGCCGACGAATTATTTGGTGGTTATGGGTTTCAACTAAAATACTACATACTAAATAAAATACCACTTTTAAACATACCTAATATTTTTAAGAAAATTTATAAAATTGAACTATCTACTTATATGAAATCAATTAATAAAAAAATAAGTAATATTGTAAAAAATACTCTAGTAATTCAAATGATTAAAGAAAATCAAAATAATTATGAAAAAAATTTTGATTTTATTGCTAATGTTGGTGAAAAAAGGACTAGTGCATTCATGCTGGGTGTACTAGATGAATACCTTCAACCAATCCTACTCAGAGCAGATAAGATGTCCATGGCACATTCAGTAGAGATGCGCTCACCCTTTTTAGACTTAGAGTTAATTAAATTTGCTGTAAATTTACCTAACAAATACAAATTTAAATTTTTTCAAAGAAAATATATCTTAAAAAAAGTTGCAGAGCGTTATCTTCCACAAAGTATTATCTATCGTAAAAAAATGGGGTTTCCAATACCTTCCTCATCTAAATTAATGCCAGATAAAAGCATAGACTTGGGAATTAATTATAATCTGTACAGTAAAGAGGTTCTAAAAAAATTTTTTAATATTAATTAATTTCATTGATAATTAATTGAAACTTTCCACCATCTGTGCGGTCAATTTTATTAATGTATTGGAGCTCTATTTTCATATTAGTTCCAAATCTATATTTTAACTGTGACATGATTTTATTTTCATGTTCTGGCATGAAAAATTTTTTATCAATCACCAATTTTACTATTATAAAATTGATATTTTTTTGAATAAACTGTGTTTCCTGAACGCAATTGGGCATACCCTTTATGACATCACTTAAATGACTAAGACTAATCGGACCCTTTTGTTCTGAGTATAGGAAATCAACCTTTCTTCCACTTATATCCCTTACTAATGGATTTATATTTCCACATTCACACTTACCATCCTTAAAATTTAATTTATCTCCTATTCTGTATCTAATAAGTGGAGTTCCATTTGATCTAAATGAAGTAATTACCATCTCTTCTTCATCATCAAACTTTATATTCTCAATTATACCGGTAGTAATATTGTAATGCAGATTACCCTTTTCACATTCAGTAATATATGGAGATCCCTCTCCTGAACCGTATTCATTATAAACCTTCGAATTGAAAAATTTCTCAATCGTAATTCTTTGAAAATCAAGCAAAGTTTCAGAAGTAAGAAAGATTGCCTTTGGTTTAAAATTTATAGAAAGATTTTGTAATCCTGCATACTTTGCGAGAAGATAGATAGCAGAAACAAATCCATTCAAAATCTGAGGTTTATAAATATTTAAATTATTAATGTAATAACCAATATTTTTAGGTGAAAGGTCAAAAGTGGAATAAACTCTTTGCCTATAAAATAAATTATCTCGCCAAAAAATATTTTTTTGGAAAATCCCATGTGAGATGTGATTTCCACTAAAAGTTGCTTTTTTGTCCTTAAAAGGATTAATTCCAAGACCTGTTTTCCAAGCATCTTGTTTTGCTGCCCTATGTTGTAAATCTTGCTTTGTATACCTTATTTCTAAAGATTTACCGGTGGTGCCACCTGTGAAAACAATTAATGAATCTTTTTTTGGTATCGTATAAATATCATTTATATTTTTCCTAACATCTTCCTTATCTACTATTGGTAATTTCTTTATACATTCCAAAGTATTAATGTCATCAACATTTATATTTTGATATAGTTCTGAATAAAACTTACTTTTTTCCTTAGCATTTTTAAGTAAAGATTTAAATTCTTGTAACTGAATTTTTTTAAGTTGCTCAATATTATTTTTTTCAATATTTAAATAATAATTTAATTTCTTTTTATAATAAAATCCATACCTTTCTCTAATTAACTTAAGCCCATAAATTGTAATAATAAAATTCTGTAGAATTACTGGACTGTAATAATAAATTTTATTTATTATAGATCTCATAAAATATTTTTTATTTAATTACTCGGCACTTTATTAAATAATTTCATTATAATTAAGTTTATAAATTGCCATAAAATCTTTTTTTTCCAAACTATTGAACATACCTTTGAATAATTAGATTTTCTCAAATAACCTAAAGCTATTCCTGAGTGCATATATTTTATTCCTAATTTAACTGCATCTGTTCTTTTAAAATCTAAAACTATATTAAGAGTCTCTTTTGCACCTGACATATACTGTTTACTAGTTAAGTTATTGTTATGATTTCTATAACTACAGCATACATCTTGTAACGCTAAAGCTTTATATTTTTCAGTAAGTTTTAAGAAAATAGAATAGTCAGTTGAATGAATTAATTTTTTTTCAAAACCACCTACTGAAAAGAATTTTTCTCTATCAACAATAGAAGATGCAAAACAAATAAAATTTTCTTTTAATAATCTGCTAAATATATCTCCTTCAGGAAGTAATGAATTCTTTTTTGAGACAAATAATTCTTTATTATTTTCATCAATGACTTGTGATCTTCCATACACTAATCCAACATTTTCAGAACCGTCTAGAAGTTCAATTTGCTTCTCAAGTTTATTTTTATGCCATAAATCATCAGAGTCTAAGAATGCAAGATATTTACCTTTAGCCTTCTTAGTTGCATTATGTCTAGCTTCTCCAAGATTAGTGTGTGAAGGTGCATAAAAATATTTAAGTTTCTGGTCAAATGATTGAGCAATTTTCCTACTTCTGTCATCTGATTGATTATCCCAAAAAATTATCTCCCAATCAGAGTATGTCTGTGCATAAACACTATCTATTGCCTGCTTCAGAAATTTATCTGAATTATAACAATTAATAATCACACTTACTTTAACAGTTTTCATAAAGAATTTTTTATACAAAATTTTATAAGTTCATCAATTTCTTTTATATTAGTTCTATTTTTTAATACGAAACCACTATTTAAAAGATTATCAATCTGATATTTTAAGTGATCAACATCATTAGAAATTTGAGTTCTATTTTTCTTATTTATTAATATTTCTGAATCTAATCCTGTGATTTTTTTATATCTGCTAGAAACTATTTTTGATATTTCATATGTTGTTGGGGTCCAATTTCCTCCTACATTAAAAATCTTTCTTTTAGTTTTTAGTTTTGAAATATGCTCTAAAGCACGACATGTATTCTCAATAGAAATAAAATCTCTCTTTTCAGATCCATTACCTTTAAGACATATTTTTCCAGTTAAAACCAATTGACGAGTTATATCGTTAATTAATAATGTCCAACAATCATTAGTTTTAGCTATCGGTCTTCCAAAGGCATTGCTTAATCTAACAATTATTCCATTAAGATTATTTTTTTTATTTGCTTTTAATATTTCTTTTTCTCCAACTAAATTACAAAGAGCATAAGGATGTATATTATTGGTCTTACTCTTTTCATTAAAAACTCCTATTAATGGACTTTTGTAAACATGAGCTGTAGAAATATATATTATTTTTGATACTTTATTTTCTAAAGCATATTTAATAATAATTTTTGTTAAACACTTTGATTCTGAAATTGCTATTTTACCTTTTTTCTTAGCCTCAGCTGCATTAGGTCCTGCTGCATGTATAATTAAATCTATTTTTTTTAATGGAGGTAAATTATTTTTACTATTTGATAAGATAAAATTATTTTCAATTCCAGTAATATTTATTTTTTTATTTCTTCTTGATGTTATATAAATTTTATTTTTCTTATCTGATAAAAAATATTCTATAAGTCTCAACCCAAGATATCCTGTTCCACCTGTAATAAGTATTTTCACGACAATTTAATTTTATACTGAATAAATATCTTATTTGTGCTTTAGTTCCCAATTATATGGGATACTCTTATCAAATGATGATTTTCTTACAATTTCATCTGGATCATGTCTAAGATTAGAACAATTTGCTACAATTGATGGTTCATCGCCAATGCCCTTCCAGCCATTCCAAACAAGAGGAGGTACAGTAAGAAGAAAATAATTTTCAGGTGACATAAAAAATTCCTCTACACTCCCTCGAGTCACACTATTTTCACGGTCATCATAAAGAACACATTTTATTGATCCATTTATCACAGCATAATTTAAAGTCATTTTCTTATGTAAGTGCCAAGCTTTAATTGCACCAGGTGTAGTACATGAAAAATATATCTCTCCAAATCTTTCAAATACAGCAGATTCATCAGTCATCATGTGCATAACTTTTCCTCTTTCGTCAAAGATTTGTTTAAGTGGTGTAATTTTTACTCCATCAATCATAAATTGTTTCCAAAATAATCAGTAAGTTGACTCAGTGATGTTTCTTTAATATTAATTTTTTTCATATATAAATTATACCATTCCGCTGTCATTTCTAATGCTTCAGAACTTTTCCACTTAGCACTCCATCCTAGTCTAAGCTTTGCCTTATCACAATTAAGCTGTAATAAATTTGACTCATATTTTTTTTTATCAGAATCATCAATAACAATTTCTATATTACCTAACTTTTCAACTATTTTTTTTGCAACATCTTTGACAGTAAGAACTTCTGATGTAGATGGACCAAAGTTCCAGGAACCAGAGAAAGATTTTGGATTTTCAAATAAGTTTGCCGCTAAACATAAATACCCAGAAATTGGCTCAAAAACATGTTGCCATGGTCTTGTTGAATGAGGACTTCTTAATATCATAGGCTCATTTGCTTGGATTGCTCGAATGCAATCAGGAATGATTCTATCTTCAGACCAATCTCCTCCACCTATCACGTTTCCAGCTCTTGCAGTTGCAGCGCCGAGTCCTCTCTTTTTTTGAAAGAAAGATCTATTATATGTTGAAAAAATTATTTCTGCACATGCCTTAGAGGAACTATAAGGATCATGACCACCAAGAGCATCATTTTCTCTATATCCCCAAATCCATTCAGCATTTTCGTAGCATTTATCCGAGGTTATACATACAAAAGATTTAACACTTTCACATTGGTTAACCGCTTCAAGTGTATTTGCTGTTCCAATGATATTTGCATTCATTGTAAGTAATGTTTCATCATAAGATTTTCGCACCAGTGCTTGAGCTGCAAGATGGAATACAAAGTCTGGCTGATAATCTATTAAACTTTGTTTTAGAGAATTATAATCATTGATATCCCCAGTTATATGATCAATATCGCTTTTAATTCCTAACAAATCAAAATGAGAAGGGTTTGTTATCGGATCTTGAGCATAACCTTTTATTTTTGCTCCCAATTTAAGTAATAGTAACGTGAGCCAAGATCCCTTAAAACCTGTATGACCAGTAATAAAAACTTTTTTCCCTGAAAATAACTTTAGAGAATCATCAAGGTTTAAGGTGCCCATGGAGTATTTCCTGCGTTAAACATTTTGTTTAATATCTGATATTCTCTACTGGTATCCATTGGAAGCCAGAAACCATCATGCTTATAAATCATCATTTCATTTTGAGAGACTAACTCTTGGATTGGACCTTCTTCAAAAACTAAATCATCATTATCATCTAAATAATCAAATATTTTTTTATTTGCAACAAAAAAGCCTCCAGATATTCTACCTTTTTCGACTTGAGGCTTCTCATTAAACTTAATTACTTCATTATTATTATTTGAAATTATCTCTCCAAATCTTCCTGGCGGTCGCACTCCTGCTACTGTAAGTATCTTTCCATGAGATTTATGAAATTTAATTGTATCATTTATATTAATATCTGAAACACCATCTCCATAAGTAAGTAAGAAGTTTTCTTCATCTATTAAATTTTTAATTTTTTTTATTCTTGATCCCGTCATTGCATTTAGACCTGTATCAATAAGCTTAATATTCCAATCAACTTCATTTTGACCTTTATGATATTTTATTTCCCCTGTATCTTTAAAATCTATTGTCAAATCTTTAGTTAATGAATTTAAGTTTATAAAAAAATTTTTTATAACCTCACCTTTATAACCTAAACATATAATAAAATCTTTTTGATTAAACGACGAGTAAATTTTAAGTATATGATAAAGAATTGGGTATGGACCAATGGGTATCATTGGTTTTGGAATATCATCGGCTACATCTCTAATTCTTGTACCGTATCCACCAGCTAAAATTACAGTTTTCACAATTTATCTCTAAAAAATTCTATATTTTTTTTATAATTTAAGACTGACGATTTATATACTTTTTCTTGCAATATTATAAGATAATTTATTAATTTTTATCTAAAATAAAATAATTTATGAAAAGCGCTGAAATAGACCTGTCCATCTGTATACCAACATTCAATAGGCTGAATTGCCTTAAAAATTGTCTTAATTCTATATATATTGCATCAAAAAACTCAAATTTAAATTTTGAAGTTTGCATATCTGATAATAATTCACTTGGAAATGCTCAACAGATAATTAATCATTATAAGAAAGATATTAAAATTACCTATCGTATCAATAAAGTTAACATTGGGTTAGGAAAGAATATTGTTAATGCTGTATCTCTTTCAAGGGGAGAATTTGCATGGATCATTGGAAATGATGACTTAATGCTACCTAATACATTCAAAATTTTAGAAAAATTATTTAAAGATAAAAAAAATTGTGAATTTTTTTTTATTAACTCTTTCCATCTTAATTCCTCATTTGTATTTCAATATGAGCAACCTTTTGATACTAATCTTCTTCCAAAGAATATGGAACCACTATCTAAATTAGAAAAATCTTATGAAACAAAATATTTAAACTTAATAGATCGTAATGTATCTTTTGATTTTATGCTAGGAATGTTTTTATCAATTTTTAAAAGAAAAAAATGGATAGATAATCTTAAAGTGCTTAATCCTAAACTTTTAGATGATAGTAGGTTATATTCAAATTTTGATAATACTTGCCCACATGCTAAGATATTTTCTAGTGCATTTAGTAAATCCAATGCTTGGTTTCAAGCTGAACCACTAAGTATAAATTTAAAGGGAGAGAGAGAATGGGGCGATTTATATCCTCTAGTTGAATCCATAAGAATTCCAGAACTCATAGATAATTATCGATTTAATGGACTACCATTTCTAAAATATTTAATTTATAAAAACCATACTTTAAGAAAATTAATTCCAAGTCTTTTTAGAATGGTATTTTTAAAAGAATATAAAGGACTTGAGTATATTAATTTTAAAAAACATATTTTAAAAAATATATTTTTTCCAAGTATTTATTTAGGTGGCATATATTATGTAGTATTATTTTTTATCAAATCTTTATCTAAAAAAAAATAAAAATGAGGATATTTGTAACAGGAGGCACTGGATTTGTGGGAAAAAATTTCATTAAATTAGCTCTGTTAAATGGCCACAAAATCTACGCAATTTCAAGAAAAAAGCAAAAAAAAGCAAAAAAAAATCTTATATGGCTTCATGGGAAACTTACTGATGACTGGAGAAAAGAACTAAAAAAAAGTGATGTAATAGTTCATTTAGCTTCGATAGGAGTTCTTAAAAAAAAAGTAACTTATCTTGAAGCTTTCAATACAAATGTCATTGAATCTTTTTTATTTTTTCAAAATGCCTACAAAAGTAATTGTATAAATTGGATCATAGCAGGAAGCTCTTCAGAATATGGTAAATCTCTAAAAGATAAAAAAAATATGAGTTATAATTCTTTAACTATCCCTGTCACTAATTATGAATTAACAAAAAATATTTTTTCTAATATGATTTTTAATTTTTCTAAATACAATAAAATAAAATGTCGTATTATGAGAATTTTTCCAGTTTATGGGCCTGGAGAAAACAAAAAAAGACTCTGGCCATCATTAATAAGTGCGGCAAAAAATAATAAGATTTTTTATATAGATAATCCTGATTTAAAAAGGGAATTTTATCACATAGACTCTGTAGTAAGAGATTTACTTAACTCATGCGATTTTAAAATCAAAGATAATAAGTTTCCACAAATTTGGCATGTCACATCAGGAAAGCAAATGACTATACTAGAGTTTGTAAAAAAAGAGTGGAAGAAAATAAACACTGCTAATAATATCTTTATTAAAAAGACATCAAATAAAAATGACAATTATCATCATTTGTCTGACAAAAAATCAATTTGGACCCTTTAAATAGATTTTTAATAGTAGGCAAACAATATTTGTCAAAGTGGTTTTTTTCAATTATAAACAAATGTCGTTTTACATGTAAAAATTAAAAAATTGGAGATCATGAATGAAATGTATAAACTGTAAAAATAGAAACTTAACAAAGATTATCAAAATTGGAAATCAGCCAATAAGTAGTGTATTTCATAAAAATCAGCAACATAAACTTAAGAAATATTCTTTAGATGTATTCAAATGTAACAAATGTGACTTAATACAATTTGCAAGCTTAGCTCCTCTAGATGATATGTATGGTACTACTTATGGTTACAGAACATCATTGAGCCCTTTGATGATTAAGCATATGAATGATAAATATAAGAAGATTATAAAAAAATCTTTCTTAAATAAAAATTCTTCAATTTTAGATATTGGTTCAAATGACGGTACTTTTCTTAATTTTTTCTCAGATGACAAGCGAAATTTTCAACTATTTGGTGTTGATCCATCAGCTGCCAAATTCAGAAAGTATTATAAGAAAAATATTAACTTAATTACTGAATATTTTTCTAAAGATAATATCAAAAAATATTTTGAGGATAATACACAACTTAAAAATAAATTTAGTCTAATCACTTCCTATGCAATGTTCTATGATTTAGAAGATCCTAATAGCTTTGTTAAAGACATAAATAATCTTTTAGATAATAATGGTATATGGGTATCAGAGTTCTCTTACTTTCCACTACTTCTAAAAAATCTAACATATGATCAAATTTGTCATGAACATGTGGCCTACTATACACTAGCAACTTTCAATAAGATTGTTAAAAAAAATGGCCTAAAAATAATTGATATTTCTTTCAATGAAATTAATGGGGGTAGTATTGAGGTTATTTGTGCAAAAAATAATAGCAAACATAAAAAAAATAAAAAACTTATAGATAGCACTCTTCTTGATGAAAAATTAATTGATGAACACTCTTATCGAAGATGTAATCAAAGGATTGAAAATACAAAAAGAATGTTAAATTTATTTCTAAAGTCAATAAATAATAAAGAAATAATAGGATATGGAGCTTCAACAAAAGGTAACATAGTGTTAAATCACTGTGGAATTACCAAGAAAGAATTACCTTACATATGTGATGCTAACCCATATAAATTCGAAAAATATACACCTGGAAGTAATATAAAAATCATTTCAAAAAAAGAAATGAGAGCGAGAAAGCCAAAATATTTACTAGTTCTGATATGGTCTTTTAGAAGTGAAGTTATCAGGCAAGAAAAAAAATTTATAGAAAAAGGGGGTAAATTAATATTTCACCTTCCTATATTTCATATAATCGATAAATCAAATTATAAGCAATTTGTAAATGATGATTTTAGCTCATTTTCTTACGATTATTAAAATTATATCTCGTTAACAAGTAGCCTACAAGTAATTGTCCAGGAACTGAAAAAATAACTCCATAATGAATTGATGAAATTAGGGCAATTATTAGGGGGGCTGAATTTCTTTTATTAAAGAATGTAAAATACCAATAAGTATATAATACTCCAAATATAAGACCCATTGTTCTAAAGAAAGCAAACAGCTTAAAGTCTCCTCCACCTTGATTATTATAAGATCCTGATCCAAGAAGAATTTCATCTATGCTCATGTAATTATAAAACCATATAATTTCATTATATTTATTAATTATTAGATAGGAGATATATGTTGGATTTAATTTATGGATTGAATCAAATATACTTACATCAATTAATGCTAAGAAAAGAACTATAATCGAAAATATAATAAAATATTTTCTTCTCTTAAAAAAAAAATAAAGCAAAAAAGCAGCGTATCCAGTGCCACTAGACATTAAAAGTACACAAATACCAGTTAGAAAAACTTTAAAAATAGTATCTTTAGAAATAAATAACAACATTACTACCAGGCATGCAGAAATTGATGTTAATGATCCAAAAGATGATGGTCTTTGATACTCGATTCCAATTATTAAATGCTTTGATTCAATGCTAGGAAAATTCGGCATATTTGAAGCAGAAATTACTGTATTCACTAGAATTGCCTCTAAAATTGTGACAAATACAAATATATAAAAAATCAAATTATGATTTAGATCAATCTTGTTTCTAAAAAAAATATAAAATAGAAAACTACCTAAAAAAAATCTATAGCCATTTAATATATCAAGTAAATCTTGGGATTCATATAAATGATAAAAAAATAAAAATAAAATCAATGATCCAAAGATTAATGATTTTAAATCATAAATAATTGTTATCCTGATCAAGGATACAAATATTACTATTACATAAATTAGTAATCCAAAATTAATTGGCAAGTAGTAAAAGAAAGAAACTAGTAATATGATTAAAATATCAAGTTTATTATATCTAATTTGATTAAATTTCATTTTTTAATTCATTCAAGAGTCTTTGTGCAGAATGTAGAAAAATCTTATTAAGATATTCAAATGAACTACCACCTAAATGAGGAGTTATCATTAACCTTTTGTTTATTTTTGAATATTTTACCAAAGAATGTCCTTTAACACCTTTTACATTTTCATTAGAAATTACATCTAACGCAGCTGCAGTAATATAGTTTTTATTCATTGCTTTTATTAAATCCTGATCTTTAATTACTGGCCCCCGTGAAGAATTAATAAAAAAACCTTCTTTCATCTTTGAAAAAGACTTGTACGTTATAAATTGATTAGTTTCTTTTGTAAGAGGGACATGTAAGGTTATTAAATCTGATTTCTCAAATATTTCATCAAGATTAATAAAAGAATCATCAACTTGTTCAATATAAGGGTCACACTTAAATGTTTTTACGTCAAAAGCTTGTAATAATTTATCTACTTTTGAGCCTATATTTCCATAACCAATAATGCCAACCTTTAAATTCGACAAATCATTACCAATATAATCAGTGTTTCTCCAATTACCTTTTTTTGTGACATCATTAGATGACTCACTTATTCTCTTGAGACATGCAAGAATTAAGCCGATAGTAAATTCAGCAGTACTCCATAAAGTTTTTTGAAAAAGTTTATCATCGGACAGACCTAAAATTTTAATTTTTAATTCATTGCATGCTAACAGATCGATATGATCTTTACCCAGTGAGGGTTGATAAATTACTTTAAGCTTTTTAGCTTTTTTTAGTAATTTTTTATCAATTTTCATTCTTGCGTTAGGAATATAACCATCATAATTATGAATAATTTTTGAAACGGCATTATAACTAGGATACTCAAGAAAAGTCACTTTGCTATTTTTTTTTAAAATTTCCTGTGAAGCCTTAAAATTTTTAAATGGAGCTGTACATAAAATTTTCATGACTAATTATATAGTTTCTTAAACAAAGTTAACCTGATCATGATTATCTGAAAAAAAAAAATTTAATATTATTAATTGATTCTTCAGCAACACTTAGTAAAGAAATTTCATCATATGCACCGATATGACAAGTACCAGTAACATTTGGTAAATTTTGTAAATCTTTAGATACTCCAGTTGTTGGCTCATTATAGTAAACATCCAATCCTGCCCTTACAATTCTTTTTGCTTTTAAAGCATTATATAGAGCATTCTCATCTACCAAACGGCCTCTTGCTGTATTAATAAAATATTTTCCATCCATTAATTCAATTAAATCTTCTGATATTATACCAAAAGTTTCTTTAACAAGTTTTAAATGCAAAGAAATAATTGAAGAAGACTTAATTAATTCTTTAATATTCTCACAAAAATGCACACCACTTTCTTCTAAATCTTTATCTCTTGTTCTTGAATAATAATTAATTTCAAAACCCATAAATAATAAATAACTGATAAATTTCTTTGCAATTGGACCTAGTCCTATAATGCCTACTTTATTATTTTTATTAGATAAATTTAAACTCTTAGTCCATTTACCATTCAATGAAGAAAGTTTTTGATCTACTAAATTATTTGTTATTGATAATAACAAAGCTAATGCATGCCTAGAAACAGCTTCTGAAGAATGATTTTTTACGATAGCTAATTTAATATTGTTTTCTTTTAAATAATTTAAATTTATTGAATCGTAACCTGATCCAAATCTGGATATAATCTTTAATCTGCTACAATGTTGTAAGATATTTTTATTTAACTCTTCAGAACCAATTATACAAGCATCTTTATTACTTAATAATTCTACGAGGGTATCTTTGTCTTTAATCATTCCATTTGTAAAATGAATATTATAACCACTGCCAAAAATATCATGAAATCTATTTTTAACAACTGACATTCCTTGTGGAGTTATTAAAATGTTTTTAGGTTCCAATTGTTCTTCCACCATCTAAATATATTGTTTGTCCATTTATTGACTCCAAATCAGTTATAAGCATTTTAATGAGGTTGGAAATTTCTATAGGCTCTACAAGTCTTCCTATAGGTGTTTTTTCTATAATATCATTTGATATTTTTTCAAAACGATCCGATGTAAGCTCAGATTTCATTAATCCTGGAGCAATTGCATTAAATCTGGCATATTTTCCATAATGAACTGCTAATGATTCTGTTAAAGATTGTAAGGCAGCTTTAGAAGAAGTATATACAATATTACTAGCATGGTGAGTTCTAATAGAATTTGATAGAATATTTATAACTAATTTATTTAATATTTTTTCTTTACTGTATTTAATTTCTTTCTTGATACATTTAATAAATTCAAAACAGCAATACATAGCCCCTATATAATTAGTGGTTATAATTTTTTCAATTATCTCATGATCAATTTCATGTGAAGAACTATTATCAATATTTTTTGTGTAAGCGGCGTTATTAATGAGAGAATCTATTTTACCAAAATTATTTATAATTTTATTAAATGCTGCATTTATTGAATTGTAGCAAGTTAAATCACAATGGACAGCTAATACGTTTTTGTTTTTGTCTTGAAGTTTTAAATATTCATCAACTCTATTTCTAGACTTATTATAACCAAGCACAATGTTAAAATCTTTTGGAGATAAAGTACTTACAATACTTGAACCCAATAATCCATTTGCACCGGTTACAAAAATAACATTTTTAGTATTACTTTTCATTATAAAGGTCTTTTAATTATTTTTTCTATTATTTTTTCAGATTCAGCTATTAGATTATTTTCCCTATCTTTAAAAAAATTTTTTACTGTTTGATAACCATTCTCTTCCTCAATTTTTAGTTTTTTCTTAAAAGTGCCATCAGTTATCATATCAATAGTATTAATCATTTCTTTTTTTAATTCTGGAACAAATACTCTTTCAATTGAATTTGCCACACCAAATTGGCAAGTAGGTGATGCATTATTTTTGAATGTTGTATACATTCCTTTTTTAGCCATCATTGATCTTACAGCCCCAAGTTCTCCAGAAAAATATAACTCTAAACATGAAACTAAATTTGAATATCCTCGTTCATTAAGCATCTTGATTGAATTTTCTACAGCAGAATAAAATAGAGGTGCCATAAATTGTTCTATATAGAGATCGACTTCAGCCTCCTCTTTGTATCCAACAGACAAAACTCCTGCCTCTGAGAATCCAATCGCTTTACAGATGCCTAAAACCTTTTCTAAACAACTGCTCGAAAAATCATTAACAACATCAATAAATGCAGGAACACCAGATTTTTCTATGAAACTATCTCTAATTTGTTGTCCTGGGTAACGTGGAGCAATCATAGCAATGTCTATATCATTAGGTAAATTTAAATCTTCGAATCTAAGTGAATACCCATGAGCAAAGGACAATAAGCTACCTTTTTTATAGTTATTTCGAAAATTAGTATTAATAAATTCTAAATGCGCACTGTCTGGTATCAAAAGTAAAGTTATATCTGCAATTTTGCAGGCTTCATCAAAATTAATAACTTTGAAATTGTCAGCAAGTGCATTTTCTTTATATTTATCATCTATGTTAGAAATAACCACATCCATTCCACTATCTCTGAGATTTAAAGCTTGAGCTCTACCTTGTATGCCATAGCCAACTACAACAAATTTCTTATCTTTAATTATTTCTAGATTACAATCCGCACTACAATATGACTTGTTCATTTATATACCCCTAAACATTAATTTTTGAATAAGCTTCATCGAGAGACATTATTGGTTTTAAATTTTTATTATTATTTTTCATTAGTGCTCTAGCAATTTCTAAATCCATAGGTTCATCAATATTAACTGTTCTCTCTCTAGGCATAATATATGCCCTACTATCATCTGTCCCATATCTAATTTTTTTTTCAAGCATATTTCTTCTCATAGAATATATTGAACCATTTCGAATATATGCTTTTGGTTGTAAATCTTGTCTCCTACTTTCAGGAATTTCTTCTAAACAAAAATCTCTTATCCTTCCATCAATTATCTTCTTAATTCTAATAGGGTGATGGTCGTCTAAGTGCATTACAGCAATAACTGAATCTGCGTTAGTTTCAATTTGTAACTTACAAACATTATCTATATCTTTTTGTTCTTTGAACGGATTAGTGCATAGTAATTCAACTACAAAATCATATTTAGTACCAGAATCTTCTTCAGCCCATATTGTTGCATGCAAATTACATTCAACAGGCTTAGAATTATCTTGTGATAATGTATCGGGTCTTTTAAATGGTGCTTCTGCTCCATACTGAATAGCCGTTGCCCTTATTTCATCATCATCTGATGACACAATTAGCCTATTAATATAATCACTCTTCAGTGCTTCATGAATAGTGTAGGCAATAAGTGGGTGACTCTCTATTAAAGCAAGGTTTTTCTTTTTTATTGCTTTTGATCCTCCTCTTGCAAGAATAACACCCAATATATTTTCCATATTTTAATTCTGAGCTCCAAGAAATTAATACTAATTAAGCATACCTTACTAAATAGTTAAAAAGTAATATATCTATAAATAATATTAATAAAAATAATTGCTTTAATTATACTATAAAATACAACAGTAAGTAAGTACATAAATATGAAACCAAATAATACATTGACTCAGAATATAGTAATACTTACTGGAGATGAGATTAGGCATAAGTATTTTAAAACTATCATATCAAACAATGAAAATATAAATGTACTTCAGTCTTTTTGTGAAGGAACTGAACAAAGTTTAGAAAATCGGATTAAAAGTAATCCTGATTCGAGTAAAATAGAAGAATATCATATAAAATTAAGAAATGAATATGAAAATAATTATTTTCAAGATGAGTTAAATAAATTAGAAGATAAATCTAATTCTATTTATATTAAAAAAAATGATATTAATAATAATGAAATTGTAAAAAAGATAATTAAACTTAATCCTAATCTTATAATTTGTTATGGTTCTTCAATAATTAAGTCTGACTTAATAGAAAAATTTAAGAATAAATTTTTGAATGTTCATCTTGGATTATCTCCTTACTACCGTGGAAGTGGGACAAATATATGGCCGATTATAAATAATGAATTATTTATGATTGGAGCAACCTTTATGTACATAGATTCAGGTATTGATACAGGAAAAATAATACATCAATTTAGGGGTGAAATTATGAACGGCGACAACTGCCACAAGATTGGGAACAGAGTGATAAAAAAAATGTGCGATATTTATTCAAATATTATAATAAACTATAAAGATTTATCTCATGAAAAACAACCTCAAGCAAATGGACTTACCTACAAGATGAATGATCTTAATGAAGCAATGTATACAAAACTCTATAAACAATTTCAGGATGGCATTGTGAAAAAATATTTGAAAAATAAACATTTAATAAAAATGCCTTATATAGTTGAAAATAATGCTTTAAAATCCTAAGTCAATGAAAGGGGTAATGTATCACTATGTCACAGAGTTTGATGAAAGATTTCCAAATCTAAGATTTTTAGACTTTAAAAATTTTTTGAAACAGCTTGATTACTTTGAAGAAAAATATGGATTTGTTACTTTCAAAGAATGGGAAGAATATATTTTTAATGGAATAACTCCAAATAAAATTGGCAAAGTATTATTAACTTTTGATGATGCACTTTCTTGTCATTTTAATTATGTATTTAAAGAATTAAAAAGAAGAAATCTATGGGGCTTATTTTATATCCCCACAAATCCTTATAAAGTTGAAAAAATGTTATATGTACATAAGATTCAAATATTGAGTAGTGTCGTTAGTGGTCTTGATCTAAATTTGTATACAAAAAAAATCATAAGTCAGAACATGATACCTGATGAAAAAAAGATTGAATTTAGAAATGATACATACAAAAAACAAAATAATTATTCTGGGATTACAGAGTTCAAAAGGCTTCTCAACTATTTTCTTGATTATGATTATAGAGAAGAAATAATTGAAAAAATAAGCAATGAATTCTCTGTGAAATTTAACATAAATAAGTTTTACTTATCTATTCCTCAGATTAGAGAGATGGAAAATAGTGGAATGATAATTGGTTCACATACCGCATCTCATCCAGTAATGAGCAAGCTTGATTCATTTGAACAAAGAAAAGAGATCAAGTCTTCATTTAGTTTTTTAAACTCTATCTGTAAATTGAATCACAAAACATACTGTCATCCATTTGGAGGATTTCATTCTTTTGATGAACATACTTTGTCAATTTTAGAAGAAAATAAGGTTGATTATTCATTCAATGTACAAAGTGCTAATATAGATAAAGTTGATTGGGTTGATAATAAACATTCATTACCAAGATTTGATTGTAATGAATTCCAGTTTGGAGGAGCTAATTAAAAAATTTTAATTTTTTTTTAAATAATTTGTAAGTAAATCAACAGCTTTATTATATGCTATGAACTGAGCATCGGATGTCATTCCACCAATGTGTGGCGTAATTATAAGTTGATTAGCATATTTATTTTTTAAATTATTATGAAATATAGTATTTATTTTTTTATTTTTTGTCTCATCTGAGATGACATCAGTTGCATATTTAAAATTTTTATTTTTTTTCATATGATGAATTAAATCATCTTCAACAATTAACTCGCCACGAGAAGTGTTTATCAAGATAAATTGATCCTTAAAATAATTAAATATTTTTTTATCAAAAATTTCTCTTGTTTCTTGTGATACATGGGCGTGTATAGATATTATGTCTGATTCTTTTGCTAATGATCTTAGATTTGAAACTTGTTTTATATGCTTATCTTTTACTTTTACATATGGATCATAAACTACTACTTTAGCTCCGAATGCTTTGCAGTATGAGGAGAACATTTTACCTAATCTGCCGTATCCAAAAATACCAATTGTAAGCATATTTACTTGTCTCCCAATAAATTGTTCGTAATCCCACTCACCCTGTTTCACAGATTGAATGGAAGGTACTAAATTTCTCAAACTTGCTAGCATTAATGTAAAGGCCAATTCAGCAGTAGAGCTAACTCTTTTTAAAGTTTTATATTCTTTTGATATTGAAATGACTTTTATCCCATATTCATTAGCATCATTCAAATTTATATGTACTGTTCCTGTAGAAGCAGTGCATATGACTTTTAAATTCCCAAAGTGATTAAATATTTTTTTATTTAAATATATTTTTGATTTATTTGGATTCGTAAAAACTACATCAATATCCTTATTTAACTTTAATAATTCATCTATGTTTGGATCAGGTAAATAAGTAATTTTTCCAAGATTAATGAATCTTTTATATAAATCTTTAATATGTCTAATAGGAGTAATAATTAATATATTTTGTTTTTTTTTCATTTTTATAAATTAATAACCTCTGATACAGATGGTACATAACTATCATGGGAAATCATAATAATCATTTGGTCAGCTGAAATCTCTTCTACTAATTCATTAATTTTTTTTATATTTTCACTATCAAGACCAGCTGTAATTTCATCCAAAATAAGTAAATCAGCATTTAATAACAATGCTCTTGCGATGCCAATTCTTCTTTTTTGGCCTCCAGATAAAGACCTGCCCATTTCTTTTAGCTCCCCATCTAATCCTCCCAAATCTTCAATAAAATCTATTGCCCCAACTTTATTTAGAACATCTCGAATTATTTTTTCATCAACATTTCTATCATTAATTAAATTCTCTCTAATTGTCCCTCTAAATAAATGAACATCTTGTGTAACATATCCAACTTTAACTTTAAAATTTGTTGAGATATATGATTCATTATCACTGCAATAATAAATACTTCCATGATCAGGAATTAAAATGCCTGATACTAAATTTGCTAAAGTACTTTTTCCGGATCCTGACTCTCCTTTTAATAAGATTAGTTTTCCTATCTGAATTTTAAGTGAAAACTGATCTAAAATTTTTTTTCCTTCAAAACTAAAACCTATTTTTTTTATAAGAATAGAATTAATTTTTTCTTTTATTTCATTTTTTTTTGCTGTTTTCTGTATCGAAAATGCCTCACTTATAAGTTGCAAGCTTCCAGAGTGTTGGGTCATAACTGCAACAGATCCTATTAGACCATTGAATTGTGTCATTGCCCTGACTCCTATGACACCAATTGAGGCAAATAATGCTAAAAATTTAGTTTCTTGAAAATTTGTCCCATTAAGAAAAATTAATAAATAAATTAAAACAGCTAATGGTAATAAAATTATAAAAAGATTAGCTGCAGCTTGTGAATAACCAACAAAAATTTCGTACTTTTTCATTAATTTCTGAGCATTATTACCTTTATTTATGTGGTAAATTTCCGAATTTTCACCTTTGATTTGAATTAAACCTGAAAATCTCTCAGCTATATCTGCAGCAAATATATTTCTTTGATCAGCGTATTTAAGTGAATTAATTGACTGAAGTTTTAAAACATAATTCAAGAGTAAGACTAGTGGAAGTGATATTATGCCTAGTATGATTGTAATTTTTGCATCAATAAGAAAGGCTATTAACATTAAAAAAAATGTAGTAATAAAAAAATAAATTGATTTAATTGCAGACAAAAAATACTTAGATAATGTCATTGATTCTGTAGTATTTATGTTTACAGAGTTACCGATTCTTTCATTATTCATAAATTTCCAATCAGCATTTAAGAAATTTGAAAATAGAGACTCTTGAATAGCTTTTCTTATATTGGCAATTATAAATGCATCAGATAAGAGAATGCTACCATAAGTAATAAGTCTGACAGAAAAAAGTAGCAAAATGCAAATCAAAATAGATTTTAAAGAAATTGCTATATTAAAAAAAATTAATAAATCTGTAATATATTGAGAGATTGTATTTGATGGAATGTACGCCTCATAAGATGAATAGTTAGTGAACAACTCAACAATTAGAACTAAACCAACTCCCTCCATAAATGTATTTACAATTGTAAAAGAGTAATATGTAAATAATATAAAGAAATTTTTTTTATTTAGAAATTTAATTACTTTTAAAATATTCCAAGCCTTATCAAGGTATAAGGAACTTAAACTAAGTAGTTTCATATTAATAATTGCTCAAAAGAGATTTCCATTTTTCTGTCCATCCTTCATCACTATTACCATACTTATTGCATAGTTTAATAATACTTTCTTTTCTTTCTAAATTATTCATCCAAATTTCTGGATCGATTTTATAATTCTCTATCTCATCTAGAAGACTATTAATTGAACGATGCACTACTCTATTTTTTTCTAATTCTAGAAAAAGTGTTTCGTCCCAATGCACCTCCCTAGAACATATTCTTTGCCATAATACTAATGTTGGTATTTCCATATTAAAGCACTCCAATGTTCCCGTGCCAATTTGATCAAAAACAATTATATTTGCACTTGATAAGGCTTCTTCAGAAAGACCTTTATTTGTATTATCAAATAATAAGTAATTATTCCCACCAATTTTTTTTAATTTTTTAAAATGATTATCTAAAAGATCCATAGTATTCTTATTAAATGGTTTATGTATTGCTTGCAGGTTATGCTTGCTTGACTGGCTAAATAAAGTTTCCAATTGATTTTTATATTCATCTATAAAATCTATTCTAGATTGTCCACACGTCGAAACTTGAGGAAACCTCTGAATTTTATTAGAAAAATAAATAAAATCTGCTTTTGCTGAATTATTTTTTAATAAGATTTTTTTTATCTTTTTTTTCTTTTTGATATCAGAAAAAAAGGGCACAGGAAGGATAGAAATTTTGCATTTTGGAAAGTGATCATCTATTTTATTCCAACCCCATGTAATCATCTCATCATAAAGAAAGTATTCATACTGAGCGTGCATGAAATTATCTTCAATATAACCATAATGCCCACCATGTTGATATCCTATAACTTTGATACCTCTTATTTTAGCAGCACATGAGAGAAAATAACCATGAGATGTATTAACTTTTAACTCTGTACCAAATACAGACTTTGGCTTCTCTATATCTAATATTGAAAGACATGTATTTATATTTTTTTTTGCATTTTCTAATGCACTTATCGGGAAATAATCCATATAAAAATCAGGAAATATTGAAGCAACTAATTTAATTTTTTTAATATCTAATTCTTTATCAAATAAACAAATAGCATCAGTCATTTCTTTCATAAGAAAATCCTTAATTTCTTCTTTGATCTTATTTCTTATTTCTTCAATCTTTTGTTCAGATTTTATATCAATATTTTTTAAATAATTTTTAAAAATACCAAAGGGACCACACATTCTTGCCTGCTTTATATAGTTTAAATCATAAGCAAATCCAAAAGCTAAAATTTGAGGTTTTAATCTAGGAGTATGGTCTAAAATTCTATGATATATTTTTCTTAAATAGGATTTTTTTCCAATTGGATCAAACATTAAATTCTTGAAATTAATTTCTGGTGTATATTCAGGGTATTTAAAATTATTGGGCTTTTTGTAAGAAGTTGCTCCTAACGATTGTAAAAGCCTATTTATTACTTCTTGGTTAAATTCCCAGTCGTTATATGCATACTCATGTAATTCCATAAGAAAATTTATTTTTTTAGTACAATTAATTTCCAGAACAGAGAGATTCTCTTTTTCATTTTTCTTAATTAGATACAAAGATCTTATCGCTCTATCTAAAAAAATATTTATCAGAGATGTTGTAATTGGTCTAAGAATAAACTTATACTCTTCATAATCAATATTCAAATTTTCTATAAATATTGAATTAATTTTATTTATCAACTCATCTATCAACCCTGATTGTATTTTAGATAGTCTCTTAAGATCATCAAGATTGAATCTAAAATTTCCATCATCTTTATTTGAAGGAAAAAAATTTTTGTAACTATTTGATTCATTGTTAGTTTGAAATCCTAACTCTTTATCGGCAACTATAATCATGTTAAATTTTTTGATTATTTATTATTTTTTTTTTTTATTATTAGACTTTCAATTATTTCTCGACTGCCAGTCTCCTTAATCCTAAGTGTATGTTTAAAGTTCTCTATTGAAATAATTCCTACATTTTCTCCTATTAATTTACCTTTTCTAATAATAGATACTGCAGAGACAGTTCCTAATCCATATAATGATCTATATATTGGATCTCTTGTCTGCCTACTTTTAAGTGAATCATCTATCTGGGCGTATTTGTTTTGCTCATCTTTATACCAAATTGAATTATATTCGGCAAAGCTTGGGAATACTGTGTCATGACCTTTGTACTGCATTTCATTTATTAAATTTTTAAATAGATCTTTTGGCCTGCTTAAATACTCTGAGTTAACGTAAACTATATTTTCTGGAAAAATTCCCATAGATTCTATTCTTTCAAGACTAAACTGCAAAACTTCTTCAATAGAAATATTAGAAAAGATTAGTTTATTGTTTCTATCTATATGAATCACATCAAGCTCTTGGGCTAAAAACTCTTGATTACTTAATAGGAAAATATTATTTATATATTCACAAGACTTCAATTCGGTAATACACTTTTGAAGTAATTCATATTCTAAATCATCTTTTGACAAGTCTGTAGCTAAGGGAATGACTGCGGCTATATTCACATTTTCTGGCTTTAATGAATCTGGTATATTGTTTAAAATACTAGCGTCAACTTTTTCAATTATTGAAACAACCCCCCTTGCTCTCTCAGCTTTGTTTCCATGATGTAATCCATGATAATGATATACAGATGCCTCAGGTTCATAAATAATTTTAAAACCAGAGTCTACGACTTTTTTACCCCAAACTCTGTCTTCAATGTTTGTAACCTCCTCATCAAATGGATAAGAATTCCAAATACTTTTTTTAATCATACTGTTGGCATTATGAAAAAAATAATCCTTAATTTGAATTCTTCTATCTTCTCCAAATGTAATTAATAAATCTCTTTTATCTATTGGATCAGTAAAACTCACAGGAAACTGCCTACCATAAACTCCAGCAACAGTTTCATCTTCAAAATTTTTTAATAAATTAGTAATCCATAAATTATTTACAGGAACGCAATGAGCAGATAGAATAATCACATACTGTCCATTAGATTTTCTTATTCCATCATTTATAGCTAATCCAGGTAAAAAATTTTTAATTTCAATAACACTTACAAAATCATATCTTTGAGCTATTTTTACTGTATTATCAGTGCTCATATTATCAACAAGTATAACTTCATAATTGCTATAATCTTGCTTCTTAATCATGCTAAGACAGTGGTTAATCCATCTTTCTTCATTTTTTGTTCTAATTATTATTGAAATTTTTTTCATAACTCTAAATATTATTATTTAGTCATTTCTATATATTCACATATTCTTTTATATATAATATCATTTGTATCAACACTTTTAGCTGGAGCCATAAAGAAAGAAGTACGATTGATTAACTTTTCATTATTTTTATTCAAAAACTTAATAATTATTTCCTCAAAGCTATTGTACCCTTTATATTTTAATTGAAATGGATGGTTTATGAGAATCTCATTTCTTCTTGAATGATTTGTAAATATTGCTGTCTTTCCCATTGATAAAGCTTCAATACCTATAGTTGACTGGTTCGTAACAATAATTTTTGAACATTGAATTTGTCTATATGTTTCAAAGTTATCAGTATTTTTATTTACTTTTATTAGAGTATTATTAAATATAGATTTTGCATATTCATATATTTCATTTTCATAATCCTCATAAGGCCTTAATTGAAAAACAATATTCAGTTTATTATAATTTTTAGAAAATTGAATTATATCTTTGATGTACATCTTAATATAATTTTCTCTACTAAAATCAAAAGTAAAACTCTTTTTAGATGAATATGGCAAACCTTCATCAATAAATAAAATATCAATTACTTCTTTTTTTGAATCAATTAAATATTTATTATTCGATAGAATAATAGATGGAACAAAATCATAATTATAAATCTTAGCATGTAATGACTTGTATAATTCTAAAGAAGATTGTCCATAGCAAAATAAATGGTCAAAGCAATTTCCAAAAAGAGCATATTCTCTAAACCTTAATCCATTTTGATAGGCTAATAATTTATATCCACCTGCATTTTTAAATGCATCATAGAATATTGGTGAGCATCCATTATCTTCAAAAGTCAAATAAATATTTGTGGGATACAATTTAAAATGATTGAATGTTCTATTATAGATTAATATTGATCTTACTATAGATTGAAAATAGTTTTCTTTTGATAATAATGATAATATGATTATTAAAGGAATAAAAAATATTATTAATAAAATTACTTTAAGGGAAATAAAAATATTAAAACTGTTTTCTATTATAGGGTAATCAAATGTTTCACCCTGAATTTTATAATTAAATTTATTTAATCTTTTTGAGATTTCTGAAAAAAATTGATCATATATATTTTTATTTCTTGCATGTATTATAAGGTCTACCTTATTTTTTTTATTTTTTTTATTGAATAAATGACTTTTAATCAGCATAAAAATACCTAAAAAAAAAAGTATAAATATACAAATAAATAAGTTTAATAATTTATTCTTTCTAAAATTATACGATTTATCACTATATTTTTGTACAGCAAGAGTAGTTAATTTTTTATTTCTTGAAGTATTAATAACACATATTAACTCAACTATAATTTCTACATATTTTTTTTTTTTTAAAAAGAAAAATTTTTTATATGGATTTAAAATCATAATATTTAAATAGTTGCATTACTTTTTATTAATATTTATTAGAAGATTAACAATTTCAGATTCAGGATTCTGAACTATTTTACAATAATCATTGCACAAATCTTTAATTAATTTTTGTATTTCTAATTGATTCCACCAATCATTTATTTGATAATGGTTCTCCTCTAAAAAGCTAACAGCCGACTCAAGTGATGTATGTAAAATACTAAATTTTTGCATTTGTTTTATAATTACACTAAATTTTTCATTAAAAGACCACAGATCCATATCTAAAATTACTACAACAGGAATATTGCAAGTCAAAATTTGGTAAAAGACCGTTTGGATATTATCTAGTACTACATATTTTGCATTTTTTAAAGTTGTCTCAAGTGAACGATTCTTATCAATATTTATATTAGGAAATAATGATTCTAAGTTTTTTTTCTGTGAATAACTAGAGGTATAATGAAATGGATGTAATCTAAAAATAATTTTTTTAAACATCTCATCTTTAATTTTTTTTAGAAACTTTCTTTGAGTATTATAGTATTGGCTCCACTGTTCCCCTGAGGGACTACCTATTCCATCAGGCCAGTAATCTGAACCTGTAGTACTTATAAAAATAATTGATTCTTTTTCTTGATTCTTTCTTAAAGAATTAACATTTTTTATAAAATTCGTGCTGTTTATATTGCCGAGAGGAATATGATGACTTCTATTTTTCCATCCCCATGTTATAAAATAATCTACTAATTCTGTTTCTTGCAAAATTGTGGGGTCTTCTCCAGTTCCATGTGGTGATCCACCATGTTGCATGGCTACTAGACTTATTTTTTTTTCATAAGCTTCTGCAGCCATAAATTTAAAATTATCATTTTCTTGCCATCCGTATGTGCTAAAGATACTTTTTAGCCTATAAAGATTTTTAATGACTGAGCTTTCTATTTTAATTTCTTTATAACCTTCAACATAAACATACGGAATCTGTAGTAATATTATTTCATATAAAATTTCATCAAGTCTATTATCAAAAATATTTTTTTTATTGATCCATTTTCTTTCACTTAATTTTTTAAATGTATTTCTTTCATCGTCTACATTTATAAAGATTGGAGAAACTTTAAATTTTGTCATTAAGAATATTTTTACCTGTGAAAAAAAACTAATTCCTGGAGAAATCATAATGGTTTCTGAATATCTAAGAAATGGATTGATAAAAAAATTAAATATTTTATAAAAAATTTTTTTTGAATATTTTGTCTTAAATAATCTAAATTTAAGAACTTTTTTTTTCTTACTTAAAATATTTTTCCTATCTCTTATTATTTCAATAATTAATTGTGAATATTCAGTTGGATGATTTAGTAATGAGATAAAACTTTTATAATCATAGGGTATTAAAAAATCTTTAATTTCTATGCCTTGCTTATTCTTTAGTTCAGTTTGATCTAAATAATCTACTAACCATATAAAATGCATTAACCAAGAACCAACTATAAGCTCCCAATACTTTAAGCTTTTTTTTTCTTTATGAATAAAATTTAAATAATCGGTTAATGAATTAATATATTTAGTGTAGTTAGTAATTCTATCGTAATTTATATGTTTTGTATTTATTAACCTAAAATCAATGTTAGTCATTAATTATTATTTAAACTGATTTGATAATAAGGAATTAATTGGCCCCCAAAACTTAATTTAAACCAGCCCCTATTAGGGCTATTAACTCCTTCCAGATCTACTTCTTTTATACCTAATTCAGAAAGTTTATAGAAACTATCCCAAAGGACTGCTGTTCCAGTATGTTCTTTTCTCATGTCAGGATCACTCACTCCAAACAAGTAATATGCTCTTTTATTATCTATTAAATAAAAAGCCATACTTCCAACTTTTCCATCTTTATTTTCAGATGAAAACATAATACCTGATTTGTTGTCTAATAAATTTTTAATAAGGTTAGACATTTCATTTAATCTACTGTCGTCTGTAGCAATATCTTGCCTTTCAAGGGTCTTACGATAGTAATCAAGAAAACTCTCTATATCATCTGACCTCGATGTTGAGACAGATTTCTTTATTGCATATCTTATCTCTTGTCTTCTCGCTACGGAGGCTGACTTATATAATTCAATATCTTCTAAAACAGAAGATTTATTAAAATCTAAAATATTAACATAAGCAGTATAAAGTATATTTGGAATATATTTTCTACCTTCAACATTATGATAATTATGCCATAAAAAACCTCTCATATCTTTGATGCTTGGATGCAATCTTAAGGTGACTTTTTGAAACATTTCTTCTATTGAATATGATACAAATTCTAGTATTTTGAATCTTTCTGAAATCTGTTGAGCTAAATTTAAATAACTTAAATCTTTATAAATTAATCCATCATATATAACAAAATCATGTCCAATGATTTCTTTGCCATCAGCAGATAAAATACAAATAATTGCCGCCATAATTTCATCAGATTTGTAACAAAAATATGCTTTTACATTTATATCTAAGCTTTTTAGAAAGCATGAAGAAACAAAAGAAGTTCCATTTGATGATAATTCAACAAACTTATCCCATTTACTATCAATTGGTACTTCTTTTAATCTATAATTTGAGTTATTGTTAGGTTCCATAAATATTCTATTTTAAGATATTTAAAACTTTATTTTTTTTTAAAATCTTTAATTCCTCTATCACTAAATCTATTCTTTTCCTGATTTTTAAAGAAATTTCAAATAAGTTCATTTTGCCATCTGAATAAGCAATTAAGTCAAGTCTTGTAGCCAAATCTGAATTAAAATTATTTTTTTGACTTATAGTTGGATAAAGATCTCTTTTACCAAGATTTGGTTCACATTTAAAATTAGAAATTGGATAGAGGCCCTCTTCAAAACTATCTATAATAGATCTCATTACTTTAAATGAACCTGATAATCCTTGTTCGGTAACAACATTAAAATTATCTGCACTAGTATGGTATTCAGGATATTCTCCATATTTTGTCCTACAAAATCCAGCGACTGGCAAATCAACTCCTGGTGAGCAATATTGCCTTTCATCAGATCCTCTATCAAGAAATTCATAATATTTAACATTCTTTAAACCTTGTAAAGAAGCTTTAATTGCTTGATCAGAAATTTCATTTCCATGCCTTGAAGGAATATAACTATATTGCCTATTATCTCCCACACATGACAGATTAAATCCTGCTAGCATATTTTTTTGAAGTACTTTTAAATTTTTATTTATATAAACTATAGAACCAATAGTTTCTGGTAAAAAAACAAATCTATAACTATACTTTGTTTTAGAATAATGAGTCTTAATATATTTGATTAGAGCGGTACTTAATGCCGGTCCTGACAATTCATTATTAGCCATTGATGGGTGACAAATATAAGTTGAAAAAAAAATTTCTTTTTTTGATTTCCCTTTAATTAGTAAGTCAGCAAAATAAAACCTCCCAGGTTTCTTCGTAGAGTCAACGAAAACTTGGTAATTTCCTTTTGGTAGTTTCTTTTTTTGATTTTCTGACATACAAAATCCCCATCTATCCTTATAATAAGAAGTAACATATGGAATTAGATCAGGTTGATTAGGTTCAGTATGTATGTGACTTAAGATTTTATTTAGAGGAAGTTTAGCGTTAAATGAACTTGAATAGCCTAAAATATGTAAATTATTTCTTTTAAAATCTGCAAATTTTTTTCCAGATGAGTGCTTAATAAATCCATCATATATATTCCATTCATCTGGTATAATCCAATCGTAAACTTTTTTACGGGATTTAGTAAAATGAATGTTTAAATCTGGATTTATTTTTTTTAAATAATCTAATGTTTGTTTATTGCCATAGCCCGTTAATGATCTAGGAAAATTCCAAAGATCTTTCATCCATTTAATCATTAATTTAGACTGTGGAATTTTACTCATATTATTGGTTGCGGGAGTAGGATTTGAACCTACGACCTTCAGGTTATGAGCCTGACGAGCTACCAGACTGCTCCACCCCGCGACAAATTTATTTATTATATTCTCAATCTCTAAACAAAATAGAAACTATATTTAACACTGTTCAGTTTACTATATATAAAATATATGTCAATTTAGATAGAAGAAATTAAGAATTTTTATTTAAATATTAGAAATAAATTTATGACCTTCTAAAAAATAATTCATAAAAGAACCATATAGCTCCTTTACATAGGAATTATTTATTGGCAATAAATCCACAACATTTTCAGAAAAAAAGTGTAGCCTATTGATTAGTATTTACCATTTCTTATAGCTACAAAAACGACTTTATCTAATAAATTTATTTTTCTATCTTAGATGTTGGAATTCGTATGAATATTTATCTCTTTAGAGTAAACATTTTCCAAAATTTATTTTTTATCCATTATGAAAAAAATGATCTTAATTCTTCTTAATCATAATTAAATTATTGTCTTCTAATAAATTATTTCTTTTAGATTTTAATTTAATAATGCAATGATTATATTTTGAGAAATAGTTAGCTAATTTAAATAAGTAAAGATGACTTACATCTTCAATAATATAGATGCCATTATCTTTTAACTTATGAAATGAATTTTCAAATAGGGTTTTGCCTGCCTCAAAAGTATGTAAACCATCATCAACCATTAAATCAAATTTAATATCTTCCATTTTTTGCCATAAAGATTTTATCGATTCTTTTTCTAACTGATCTACATAAAAAGTTTTTATTTTATCTTCATTAAATAAAATATTCTTATCAATATCTGCACCATATATATTTGCATTATTAAAATAATCTTGCCAAACCCTTAAAGATGCTCCTGGTTTATATTTATCTCCCATTCCTGAAATAAGATTTGTGTTTGTTCCTATCCCGCATTCAAAAACATTTTCTATATTTTCCTTACAGTGGTCAAAAAGCATGCTGTATACATCTGTATAAGTATGAGGATGCCAATTATTAAAGAAAATTCGATCTGAAATATTATAGTAACCTTTGTCTGATCCATAAAGATCACATAGAAGATCTAGTTTATTTTTTCTATCGCTGTAATGAATATTTATTTCATATTCACATTTTTTTAGAGATTTATTTGATAAAATCTTAAGGTACTTTCTTCTAATGAAAGCCAAAAATCCAAAAAATATAGTTTTATCAATTAACTTGATAACAATGAATTTTTTATTATTTCTATTTATCACTTTGTTAAATATATTTAATTTTATAGAAAAATTTTATATAGGTATTTTAACATTTATACAAGTTAAGCCTTTAAATTTGATACTTTTATATTTCTATACTATTTATCAAGAAAGGTTATATTGTACAAATTCGTTTACTCATCTTTAAATAGGAATGTAATCTTAAAATTAAAATCATGAAAATAATAGCTGAAATAGGTTGGAACCACATGGGCAATATGGATCTTGCAAAAAATATGATGGTATCAGCAAAAGAATCAGGTGCAGATATTGTAAAATTCCAATATTGGGATCCAATAAATCTTAAATCAGGTCCATGGGATGATGATGGTAGAAGAGAAATTTATAATAATGCGGCTCTTTCAGAAACAATGCTTAATGAACTAGTAGAGTTTTCAAAGTCAATTAAATGTGAATTCTTAATTAGTGTCTTTGGAACTATGGGTGCAAAAAAAATTACAAAAATTGGTCAAAAGAAAATAAAAATTCCATCTCATGAAACGACAAATATAAAATTAATAAAATTTTGCTCTGAAAATTTTGAGGAAATAATATTTTCAGCTGGAGCTTCCACTGAAAAAGAAATTGAGAACGCTGTTCAAATATTGAGAAAAGGTAAAGCAAAATTCAGTTTATTACATTGCATTTCATCTTATCCCTGTCCAAGTGAAAAGATAAACCTTAAAAGAATAAACTGGCTTTCTAAATTTACCTCAGAAGTAGGACTCAGTGATCATTCTCAAAGTACTACCATTCCAGCTATGTCACTTGCTTTTGGCACCTCAATTATTGAAAAACACTTCACTACAGATAAAAATTTACCTGGAAGGGATAATAAATTTGCTTTAACACCAATACTTTTTAGAGAAATGGTAAATAATATTAATGAAGCAAAAAATGCTCTAATTGATCATGGTAATAGTTTTTTGGATATTGAAGAAGATACTATGAAGAATTATAGAGGTAGATGGGAGCCTGATGATTATTTCAATAGTTAAATAAAAAAAGATCTAAAAATACTCTTGAGTATAATTAAATTTACCTTTAATGAAGCTCCCATTCTTGACTTACCAACTCTTTTTGAAACCTGAATATCAAATGAAATATATCTAGCACCAGATTTAATAAATCTGAACATTATTTCAGTTCCAATTGAATTGTATGAATTCAGTGGTTTAATTCTTTTAAGCATATCTATGTTATAGATTTTCATTCCACACATTGGATCATTTATATTCCAAAATAATTTAGCGTAATAAGCGTATATAATTTCAATAAATCGATTCTTTGTGCTCCTATTTCCTATAATAAGATCATACCCTCTTTCACATAATTTTTTTATTTCATCAATTTTATTTGTGGAATGTTCTCCATCAGCATCAATTGTTAGCACATAATCATAATTTTTAGAAATTGCTTCTAATATTCCAGTTTCAATCGCACAATCATAGCCTAGATTTTTTTTATGATTGATTACTAATGTAGCATATCTTTCAGCTATCTTTTGTGTTTCATCATTAGAATTGTCATTTACAACAATTACATCGCCGTATGCTAAACAATCTAAAATAATTTTTTGAATTGTTTTAGCTTCATTAAACGCAGGTACTATAATAACTAATCTCAAAATTTTAGGTGATTAAATCAATATGTTTAATATGGAAACCTTTTTGAATAGATTTTTTTACTTTTTTTCCAATTATAGCATTTATTTTATAAGGAGGTATGCCATCCAATGGGCATGGCCTCAAAGCTATTAAATCTGAGTTACTGAGCACGTCACCTTCTTCAAGATTTCTTACAGCTCGAAGAGCTCTTCGCTGTAAAACAACAGTATCTTTTTCATTTTCTTCAACAACTTTTATTCCATTTCCAATAGATAACTCTAATTCACGAGCTCTATCCACCATTTCTCTCCAACTTTCTGTTGTCATTGAGAATTTATGATCTGGTCCGATTCTCTCATTTGAATCAGTAAAGTGTTTTTCAATTATTCTTGCTCCCATTGCTATAGCTCCTAAAACAGTTGAATGACCTGGAGTATGATCACTTAAACCTAAGACTATTTCAGGGAAAATTTTCTTATACGTTTCTATTACCTTAAGATTTATATACTTAAAATTTTCAAGACTAGCAGTATAATTTGTATTACATTGTAATAAAGCTAGGCTTTTATTTATAGAAAGACATTTATCCACCAAAGCTCTTACCTCATCTAAATTTGCTGCTCCAGTAGCTAGAATGTATGGTTTGTTTTTATGTGCAATATATTCAACAATTTCATGCCACGTGATATCACCAGAACCAATCTTATATGCTGGAACAAATTCATCTATCTGATCAACAATTTGAATTGAATAAGGGCTGGTAAAGAAGTCAATTTTAGCTTCATCACAAGTTTCCTTCAATGATTTTGTCCAATCCATACTTACTGAAGCTTTTTGATATGTTTCAAATACAGAGCTCTCCCATGAACTTTGATGAGAAAATTTATTTCCTAAATCTTTAAACCCTTCATCACTAACAATTGTTGCTGCATTGAAGTGTTGAAATTTAGCAGCATCTGCACCCGCACTTGCTGCCTTATATATTAAATCTTTTGCACGACTTAAGTCACCATCATGATTTGCCGCTATATCAGCTATAAAATAAGTAGGACTATTAATGTCAATAGTATTTTTATTAATTTTAAAAGACATTTAATTATATTTTTGTGTATTCCTCTGCAGTTTTTAATATCTCTTTATCTATACAAGGCATGTTAGAATTGAAATTATTTTTATACTTTTGCACGTTCATAGTCATATCAGAATTTCTTTTTGCTTTAAATAAATTTATATCACTTGACTTGCATCGATTTAATAATCTAGTGTCTAGACCTATATATTTTGATAAAGTGATGGCAAAATCAGCCTTTGAGATAAAATCTGATGATCCCAAATTGTATATGCCTGTTTTCTGAATGATAATAATTTTATAAATTTCTTCACACAAGGTTGAAATATGAAGTGGATTAAATATTATATCTGAAAATACATTTATTTTTTTTCCAGACGTCAATGATTCAACTATCCAATCTGAAAGGCTAGTTCTATGATCTACAGTAGACCTGCCAATGAAATTAGTTCTTAAAACTATTGAATTTGTACCCACTAATGTCATCTCACCATCCAATTTTGTTTTTGCATAAATATTAAGTGGATTTGTTTTATTTTCTTTATGGGGACCTTTTCCAGAGTAGACTTGATCAGTTGAAATATGAATTAGATAACTTTTCATATCACTCATCGCAATAGAGTCTTTTATATTCCTGATGATTAAACTATTTGCAACAGTTGCAAGTTTAGGATTTGTTTCACAAGCTTCAATATTAGTTTCTGCAATTAAATTAATAATAACATCTGGCTTTACTTTTTTAATAAGTAAATAACATTCAGAAAAATCAGATGGATCTACTTGATACTTCGCTCGTTCACCTCTTCCTTGTCTATAAATCTCTAATCCAGTTATATTTTTTAAATAGTTACATAGTTGATTACCTAAATAACTATAACCCCCAAATATTAAAATTTTTTTCACAATTAATTTAGTATTTTAAAACCTAAATTTGCAGCAGGCCCATCTAATAATTTATTAATATCTTTGTCATACTGATTTTCACCAATCAGATTAAAAACTTCATCTAATTCGTTTAAATATTTTTCTATAATTTTATCAGAGTGTGTAACTGACAAATAAAGTGAATTAGTTGCCAAAATATTTTTTTTAAGCATTTCCTGAGTTAGGATACTTTTGCATATATTTGCATTTGACCCTATGAATGAAAATGTGGGCATTGCATCAAGACCAAATATTTCAATTTTAACATTATTTTTATTAGCGATCTCCTTCCATTGTTTTTTAACAAATAAACCTTTTTTATTTATTATTTCCCAAGATTTAATATTTTCCATTACCTCAAGAGTTTTTAAAGCGGCTACTGATCCAGATCTTTCAGTCCAAAATGTACTACTTATAAATGTATCCTGTGCATAAGTCATAATATCTCTTTTACCGATCACGGAAGTGATAGCAAATCCGTTACCCATTGCTTTACCAAACATTGCCATATCAGGCTCAACATTATAAAATTTATGCAGCCCACCAAAATTTTTTCTAAATCCTGACGTACATTCATCAAATATTAAGATTATATTTTTTTTTGAAGCTAGTTTTCTCACCTTCTCAAGAAAATTATTTTTTGGTTCATAATTTCTAGAGACTTCCATTTTTATTGTTCCAATATTCTTGGTATCAACTATTTTTTTTAATTGACTAAAATTATTATATTCAAATGCAAAAATAGTATTTCTTAGATTTTTTGGTACACCCTTTACTTCAAGGTCTTTCATTAAATGTTGGTTTAAGTTTTTTTTATTATTTAAGTTAGATGATAGATACCAATCATGCCATCCATGGTAACCACAAACTGCAACATTATCTTTTCCAGAAGCTGCTCTGGCTATTCTTATTGCAATTGCATTGGCTTCTCCACCAGATCTTGCAAACCTCACCATTCCTGCCCATGGATGAATTTCAATTAACTTTTCTGCAAGCAGTATCTCTTCCTTAGAATTAAGAGTACTCATATTTCCTTTTTTTAAATATTTAATAACCTCATTATCAATTTCTTTATTTGAATAACCAAGAATATTTGTGCCAACTCCCATATAGGACATATCGGTATATTTTTTGTTATCAAGATCCCATATGTAGGACTTATAGGCTTTGCTATAGTATGCTGGCCACTGCATAGGTAAAAAATTATCAGGATTTTTTGAGAATAACATTGTTCCTCCAGGAATAATTTTTTTTGCTCTAATCCACATTTTTTGTCCAGAAGACATTTTTGACCCCTCATCTCTTTTAAAATTTATATTAGCATTAGTAATATTTTTTTTAGACATAAGAACTTTCTCTATTTCTTTCCAATTGAAAAATATTTTATTTTTAAATTCTTTTATGATATTTCTAATAACCATTAGATCTTCAGAATAGTCTACAGTCAATCTAAGGTGAGATAAATCTATTTTGTTTACATAATTAAATTTTTTGAAATTTTTATTTTTCTTAATGTATGGTGTTACATGTTCACGATCAAATTGCTTTTTGGACTTTTTATAAGCTTCTTTAATGCACAAAAAGTTCATTATCTCAATATCCATTCCATCAGGATAGGTTGGAACAATTGTATTTGAAATATAGTCATAATCTTTTTTCAAAAATAAACTAAGCATTTTGTCTAAAAGATTTGAGTCTATTAGTGGGCAATCAGCAGTAATTCGAATTACTACATTTGCGTTGTACTTTTTTGCAGCTTCATAATATCTCTTTAGGACATCATTTTCGTCTCCATTAAAAACATCATAACCAAGATTATCTACTAATTTACATAATTCTTTATTTCTTACCTTACTTGATGTCGCTAAAACTATTTTATTTATATTTTTTGAACGAGAAAGTCTGTTAAGTAAAATCTCAATTAGAGTTTTACCATTAATTTTTTGTAATACCTTATTTGGAAATCTAAGAGAGTCTTGTCTGGCTTGAATTATTGCAATTATATTCATAATGAATTCCAATTTATTGGATTTATTAATTCTTCATCTTCTGAGAAAAAATCTAAAGGATACAAATTAGAAACATTATTTATATTTTCAATAATTTCAACAAACTGATCTGAGTTTTTTACGCCTAGAATAATCTTATCAATGTCTGCATTTGAAAAAACAAAATTAATAGCCGCTTGTCTTGCAGAAATTTTATTATTTCTTAACCACGCATGCCATTTTTCAAAAAAACGTTTCCATTTAAAATATTTTTTATTGAGATCAGATGAATTTACTAATAATAAACCTTGTAAAAATATTGATCTTGAGTGACTCTCAATATTTTCTTTTTTAAATTTAGATATCCAACCAGTAGTCTCAAAACGACGATCAAAAATATTGTAAGGATATTGAATAATATCTGGTTTAAATATTTGAAAATATTTTTCAGCTTCAAGGGGAGAGTAAATAGAATATCCAATTTTATCTAAATATCCGTCTTTTTGTAATTTTTGCAAAATATTTACCACTTTATAAAATTTTGAATGAAGTACTATTTTTGGATTATGTATTAATACTGCGTAAATTTTATTTATTCTAAGATTCTTTAGAGATAATCTGACTTTATCTATTATTTCTTTTTCAAATCTAACATCTAGTAGTTCAAAATTTAGCTTAGTTATTATCTTAAAATCTTGTAAATTTGTGGTTCCTAATTGTTTTTCTGCGTTCCCATAATTTTGAGCTGTATCAATAGTTAATATTTTATTCTCTCTTAATAATCTTATTATTTTTTTGATTTCATTAATATTCAATATTTGACTATTATTGATCACTCCATAAGGACCTTGCATTTGTGCTGTGCCTAATGCAATCTTTTCAAGCATTTAACTTAATTTTAAGAAAGAAGTAATTTCTTCAATAGATAAAAAATGTTTATTATTACCAGAGTTATATTCAAAGTCGTAATCAACATTTTTACCTTTTTCATTTAAATTACTCGTAAAATATTCTTTATTTTCAATTTTTTCTTTAATATCAATTGTTGGCATTATTAGATAAAATTTGGAGTATTCAATTGTTCTCATTGACTCATCTTTAGGGCACATTATTTCGTGAATTTTTTCACCAGGCCTAATACCTATAATCTTCTGTTTTTTTTCTGGATCCATTGCTTTAGCTAAATCCGTAATATATATTGACGGAAGTTTTGGAACAAAAATTTCTCCACCTTTCATATTCTCAATACAATAAATTACGAACTCAACACTTTGAGTTAGCGTAATTAAAAATCTCGTCATTTTATCATCTGTTATAGGAAAATAATCGGCTGAATCTTTAATAAGTTTTTTAAAAAATGGCACAATTGATCCACGAGAATTAATAACATTTCCATACCTAACAACTGAAAAATTTATATTTCTATCTCCAACTAAATTATTTGCAGATATAAATAGTTTATCCGAAACAAGTTTTGTTGCTCCATATAGGTTGATTGGATTTGCTGCTTTATCTGTAGATAAAGCTATTACTTTTTTAATATTATTTTCTAGAGACGCTTGGATTACATTTTCTGCCCCATTTATATTAGTTCTAATACATTCAGTAGGATTATACTCTGCGGCAGGTACGTGTTTTAGTGCTGCAGCATGTACGAGAATATCGACCTCTCTAGTAGCTAAATTTAGCCTTGAATAATCTCTTACATCACCAATAAAATATCTCATGCATTCAAATTCTCTAAACTTATCTTGCATATTGAATTGCTTTAGTTCATCACGGGAATAAATAATTATTTTTTTTGGTTTAAAATTATCAAGTATATATTGAATAAAAGCATTACCAAATGAGCCTGTTCCTCCTGTTATGAGTATTGTTTTATTATTAAACATATCTTATTTAAGATCTTCCCACTTAATAAGAGAATTTTTTTCTATCTTTTTTTTTACTTTCATTCCAATTACATCTTTAATTAATTTCGCTGGTATGCCACCGCCTGGTCTTTTAACACTTACCATACTATTTTTTATAATTTCATTTTCATTTATTTCACATACAGAAACAACAGAATGATGAGCCCAATTTCTTACATCTTTTTCTTCACTATGAACAGTTTTTTCATTCCCAGAAGCAAGGTGAATTTTTTTTATCCCCTCAATCATGATTTCAAAATCTTTTGGCTCAAGAGAGACTTCGTAATCAGGACCCTTCAAGTCTTTATTTAAAGTAAAATGTTTCTCAATTACACTTGCCCCATATGCTACAGCTCCTAGTGAGGTCCAAATATCAGGAGTGTGATCTGAGTGACCAACTAAAATATTATATTCTTTCTTATATCTATTAATTAAAGCTAAATTAATTTTTTCATAAGGCGCTGGATAAATGGAAGTGCAGTTTGTTAACATAAAATTCACTGCATGAGATTTCATAAAATTAACAGTATCAGTTACCTCTTCTAAAGTACTCATGCCAGTAGAAATTATTGCTGGCTTTCCTGTTTTAACAATTCGCTCCATAAGTGGAAAGTTCCCCATTTCTCCAGATCCAGTCTTAAATGCACTTACTCCTAAATCATTTAATACGTCAACTGCATCTGGACAGAATGGCGTACATAGATATTCGATACCAATTTCTTTACAATATTCAATTAAAAGTTTGTGATCGTCGATTGATAAATTATAGTTTTCTAGAATTTCATCTAAGCTTCCACCCCAAAACTTAATCACATTTTCTAACATTTCTTGTTTGGGTAAATGTAGTTGATACTTAATGATATCTACACCAATGTTTTTTGCAACTTCTGCCATACGCATTGCAACTTTAACACTGCCAAGATGCTCAACAGCTGCTTCAGCAATTGTAACAGGTATGCCACTATCACTTATTTCTACATTACCAACTTTTATATTCATAATTTAAGTTTCTTTAACTTTCTTATATCAGCATAAATCGATCTAACTTCTGTATTTTCAGAAATCAAATTATCAATATTTAAAGAATTATAGTTTAAACCCTCTTCTTTTAAAATAGATTTAAGAAGATTATAATTTGTCAATGGTTTGCCACTTCCAACGTTGTAAACCTCTCCTTTATTGCCATGCTCCATTATATCTAAATAGTGGCGTATAGTATCATCTATATGAATATAATCTCTTAAATTATCTAAGTCATGAAGGCGAAGTTCATCAATTTGATTATTTTTGTACATTTCTATCATTTGATAAATTCTACCTGCAAATAATTTATTTGAAATTCCTTTACCATATATATTGAATGTTCTTGCCATAACGATGTTAAGTTCATGTTTTCTTACATAATAATTCATTAAGTTATTTTGAAAAACTTTTGAGATCCCATAAAAACTTATTGGCAGCAACTTTTGATTTTCATTAACAGGATTATTTTTTTCACTTACATGACCATACTCTGCAGCACTACCAATCAATAAAACCTTAGCATTAATTTTTAAATGAATAAGATTATCTAGAATATTTTTTACGGCTAATACATTTGAATTAAAATCTATTGAAAATTCATTTGTATAAGTTCCTGCCAAATTATAGATATAACTTGGGCAAACTTGATTAAGAAGTTTTAAAACTGCGTCTTCATTAACTAAATCACATTTGATATAATTTTGATAATCAATATTTTCAATATTGTCAGTAAGAAAAATTTCATTGTCACTATCTTTTAATAAATTAAATAGATTTTTGCCTGTAAAGCCAGACGCGCCGGTAATAAGAATTTTACCCATTATAAGTTATAAATGTTAGCCTTGTATTTAAGAAAGTTTTCTTTTTTACTTAACCACTTGTATGTTTTTTGAAGACCAGAATCAAGGCTGATTGTGGGCTTCCAATTAGTTAAATTTATAATTTTTTTATTATCTCCCATAAGACGTTCTACTTCTGAGTTTATTGGTCGAATTCGCTTTTTTTCACTATGAATTAAAATCTTTTTACCAGAAATTTGAATTATTTTTTTACTCAGATCATATATTGAGATTTCACTGTTTGTGGCAATGTTGATTTCTTCACCGATAGTTTTTTTTGAATTAGCTATTTTTATAAAAGCTTTAGCAATGTCTGTTACATAGTTTAAATCTCGAGTTGGATTTAGATTTCCTAACTTAATAATCTTATTGCCTTGCAAAATCTGAGTAATAATAGTTGGAATAACTGCTCTTGCTGATTGCCTTGGGCCATATGTATTAAATGGCCTAACAATAGTAACTGGCAGATTAAATGATTTAAAAAATGACTCGGCAATTCTGTCAGCTCCTATTTTACTTGCACTATATGGCGATTGGCCTTGAAACGGATGAAATTCATCTATTGGAACATATTTAGCTGTTCCATATACTTCTGAAGTAGATGTAACTAAAATTCTTTTAACACTATTTTTTTTTGCTGCCGATAATATATTCAATGTTCCTTTAATATTTGTATCAACATAAGATTCTGGAGCATTATAAGAATAAGGTATTGCAATTAAAGCTGCTAAATGAAATATAATATCAATATTCATTGATTCTTTTTCCAAAAAATCCTTATCTCTTATATCGCCTGAAACAATCTCAATTTTCTGCAAGATTTTTTTATCTAATTGATCTAGCCAGCCCCATGAATTAAAAGAATTATAAAAAACAAATGCTTTAACTTTTGCTCCACATTTTTGAACTTCTTCAACTAAGTGACTACCTATAAATCCATCAGCACCAGTTATTAAAACTTTTTTATTTTTTAAATTCATACATTTATATTATTATTTATTATTAAATATGTTTATTTATATCATTTACTGAAGCCAAATCCTGCCATTTTTCAAATACAGGGAATACTCTAGGTTCCATATTTTTTTTAATCAATTCTCTAAATAAATCAGTCATCTCATAATAATTATTAAATGGTATAATTTTTAATACTTCAGGATTTAAAACATAAATACCAGCATTTACATAATACATTTTTGTTGGTTTCTCATCTAAGCTTACAATCTTATTATCCTGTTTTTCAACTACTCCATAGGGAACAACATGCTGATAGTCTTTAACACACATAGTAGCAACGGAACTATTGCTTTTATGAAAATTTAATAAAGCTAGGTAATCTATTTCTGTAATTAAATCACAATTCATAACTAAAAATGGTTCAGATAAATGCGTATCTATAAGACTCAATGAGCCTGCAGTTCCTAGTTTTTTTTCTTCACATATATAACTAATCTCCAAATCTAAATCATTACCGCTGCCAAAATATTCCTTTATCATTTCAGCTTTGTAATTAACTGAAATATGAATTTTTTTAAATCCAGATCTTTTTAGGTCTAGAATAATCTTCTCAAGCATTGGTTGGCCGTTGAAATTTACTAATGCTTTTGGTCTCTCTGTAGTAAGGGGAAGCATTCTTTTGCCTAAACCACCAGCCATTAGAACTACTTCATTTTTAATAGCCTTATCTTCTTCATAAAGATAAACAATATTTACAAGCTCTCTCTTATCATTGATAACAGGACATTGCTTAATTTCATTTTTTTTTAAAATTAGTTGAACTTTACTTTCTATGTCCGTACTTCTTGCAAAAATAGGGTTTGTATTCATAATTCTTTCAAGTTTATCATCAGCACTAACTCCATTTAGCACCCCTCTTCTTATATCACCGTCTGTAATGATTCCTTCAAAAGAATTGCCTTTTGAGACAACAATTACAAATTGTTTTTTATTTAAATTAATTTTTTCTAAGACACTTTTTACAGTTTCATTAATATCTATAGTAACTTCAATTAGATTATTCATAAATTATAAAATTCTTTTTTTGTATTATTAGGAATCTTATAATTTTGCATAATCTTACATATTTTTTTTGCCGTCTCACCATTATCATAGGGACTTTTCATATATTTAATTTTTTTCTTAAAATCAAGAGAGAGTCCTTTAGAAATTGCTCTTTTGATGTCAGTCTTTGTATAATTACAATTAATTATATTCTTAGCCATTATTCTTCCCTTTTCTCGGTCTCCAATATTTACTGTTGGAACCTTAAACGTCGGAGTTTCAATAATTCCACTTGAGGAGTTACCCAATACTAAGTCTACATATCTTAATGAAGAAATATAAAGTTCTTGACCCATAGAAATAAAAGAAACTGCATTTTTATTATAAATTATATATTCATCTATTAAAGAATTTATAATTCTCCCCTCAGTATCAGCGTTTGTTTTAGTAAATATAATATTACACTCTCTAAAATCATCTAACGCTTCAATAACATTTTTAAAATAATTTTCAGCAGTCTCTTTCTCAAGAGTAATTGGATGAAAAGTTACAAGTATAGTTTTTTTTTGAAGTGAAATTTTAATCCTCTTTTCTACTTCGGATTTTTTAAGAACTTTCACTTTTTTCATTGAATCAACATTTAACGCTCCAACATTAAATATATTGCGAGGATGCTCACCTAATTGAATTACTCTTTTTTTATAATCATTAGTAGTAACAAAATGAAGTTGGCTCATCTTGGTAATAGCATGTCTAAAATGATCATCTATTGCTCCATAAGTCATCTCACCTCCTTGAATATGTGCAATTGGGATTCTACTAATCATTGCTGCCGTTGCAGCGGAAAATGTTTCAAAACGGTCTCCTAATAATATAAGTATATCAGGTTTAATTCTGTTAAAAGCTTCACTAAAGCTTATTAATCCAAGACCAACAGATTTACTTACAGCTACCGGAGTATCAGAACTTAATATCATTTCTATTTTTTCATCACATTTAAACCCATCTTTCTCGATAATCTTATAGGTAAGTCCAAACTCTCTGGACATATGCATTCCAGATACAACAAGTTTTAATTCTAAACATTTATTTTTTTTTATTTCTGTTAATAGAGGACGAAGAATTCCATACTCAGCTCTACCACCTGTAAAAATACAAACTCTTTTCTTTTTCATAAATAAAATTTTTTAATTATCTGAAGGCATTAACATTCTATTTTAACCAGCTAGTTTCTTAAAATAAGTGACTCTGCTATATAAAAATCTTCTTCATCATTTATATCAAAACTTTCAATCTTTGGAATAAGAATTGGATACAATTTATCACCAAGTATTGAATTATTTTTCTTAAGTATATCATATCTGGTCGCATAAATAGTACTATTTTCAATATAAAGAGTTTTCCTTTCTTGCCTTCTTCGAGGTTGATTTTTTTCAAGATGAAAAAATTTTCCATCTTTAATATGGCCAATGCAATCTCTGTTTCCTGTAACTCCAATGACTGAATCTGCATCGGTTTTATTAAAAATTTCCAAAGTGTCTCTAATTGTTTTGACACTCCTTAAGGGAGACGTAGGTTCTAATGTAAATATAATATCAGGAATAAAATTGTACTTTAAGTCAATTTGTTTACAGACATGAATTAAAGCTTCCTCAGTTTTTGATTCATCTGTTGAAAGAAAATCTGGTCTTTGAACTAAAATTATATCTTTATACTTTTTACATTTATTGAGTATTTCATCACTATCTGATGACACAATAATATAATCAAAAATTTTTGAATTAATTGCCGTTTCGATTGTATAAAAAATTAATGGCCTATTGTTAATAAGTCTTATATTTTTTTTTGGAATAGATTTTGATCCTCCTCTTGCAGGAATAACACAGATAACTTTATTTTTTATCGACATAGATTAATATTGAGAATATAAATTTGAGGATATATAAAAATTAAATTAAGTACACTTAATAAAATATATATTCAATACTTAACATACAATTAATTATTCGTGAAAAGACAAAAAATTATATACAGTTTATCGAAGATTTCTAAAATAATATCTGATGATAATAATAGTCAAAAATTATTAAGTCATTGTAAGGACTGGAGAGGCAGATACTCCAACAAGTGCATTTGTGTTTCATTTCCAAAAAATGAAACTGAACTTATCAAGATTTTAGAATTTTGTAATAAAAATAAAATCAAAGTTATTCCTCAAGGTGGAAATACAAGTTTAGTTGGTGGAGCTACGCCTAATTATGATAATAAAGAAGTTATAATTAATTTATCAAAATTAAATAAAATTATAGAGATTGATAATATTAACATGATTGCCACTGCGCAAGCTGGAGTAATAATTGATGATTTGGAGAATCAACTTAATAGGCAAAACTTGATGCTTCCTATTAAACTTGCTTCTTCAGGAACATGTCAGGTAGGAGGGGTAATAGCAACAAATGCCGGTGGAATAAATGTTATAAAATATGGATCAATTAGAAACAACTTAATTGCTATTGATATTATATTACCAAATGGAGAAAAGCTTGAGCTTGGAAAAAAAGTGAAAAAAGATAATACTGGATATGATATTAAGAGCTTATTTATTGCGTCAGAGGGAACTTTAGGAATAATTACTAAAGCAACATTTCAGCTGTATCCTCTGCCAAAAGAATATTGTAACTGTTTTATCTCAACAGATAGTATAGATAACGCAGTTAAAATTTTTACTAAAATTCAAAAAAAATTTTCTGATACTCTCGAAAGCTGTGAACTAATACCTCATATTGCTTTTGATCTATGCATTAAACATAAATTAATTTCAAAAAAAATATTTGAACATAAATCAAATTTTTATATTTTATGTAAATTCACTTCGTCTGGTGACAACTCATTTTTTTTAGACTTTTTATCAAATTTTATTAACAAAAATAATAAGTTAATTAACGAAATACTAATTGCTCAAAATGAAAAGCAATCTTATCATTTTTGGAATTTTAGGGATTTAATGGTTGAAGCACAAAAACTAGAAGGAAAACTACTAGGGTATGACATATCTGTTCCACTAAGTGAAATACAAAAATTTACACTTAACTCGATGAAAAAAATTAATAATATAGTGCCTGGAATTAGACTTTACTGTTTTGGACATTTAGGAGATTCTAATCTACATTTTAATCTCATTGAACCAATAAATCGAAATGATGATTTTTATTTTTATGAAGATAAAATTTCATCAATTATTTTAGATGAAGTGAAAAAATATTCAGGATCAATAAGTGCTGAACATGGCATTGGACGATTAAAAAAAAATAGTTTTTTAAATTTTAAAAAAGGTAATGAGATTGCTACAATGAAAAATATAAAAAAGATATTTGATCCCAATAATATAATGAATATTGGAAAATTATTTGATATTTAGCAATTAATTGATTTATATATATATTTAGATTATGAAAAAAGTTTTAGTAACAGGATGTGCAGGTTTCATAGGATACCATACTTGCCTGAAGTTTTTAGAAGAAAAATTTCACGTGGTAGGCATTGATAATTTAAACTCCTACTATGATATAAAACTTAAGAAAGAAAGACTTAAACTCCTTAATCAAAATAAAAAATTTAAATTTGAAAAACTTAATATTGAAAACAAGAAACTCTTAATAAGCCTATTCAATAAAAATAAATTTTTGTATGTAATAAATTTAGCAGCACAAGCTGGCGTCAGACATTCGATCAGTAACCCTCAAGATTACATCTTCTCAAATATACTTGGTTTTTACAATTTAATAGATGTTTGTAAAAATAAAAAAATAAAAAACTTTGTTTATGCTTCATCAAGTTCTGTTTATGGAACAAATACAAATTTACCATATAAAGAAGAATATAAAACAGACACACCTATGTCACTATATGCTGCAACAAAAAAAACTAATGAAATAATTGCTTACTCATATTCACATATTCATAAAATAAAAACTACTGGCCTAAGATTTTTTACTGTTTATGGCCCTTGGGGAAGACCTGATATGGCACTATATGAATTTACAAATAAAATTTCTAATAATAAATCGATTAAAGTTTTTAATTATGGAAAACATAAAAGAGACTTCACTTACATTGATGATATAGTCAACGGAATCTTCTTAACGGCTCTTAGATTTGAAAAAAGCTATAAAAAGCAAAGTATGAGTAAAATTTATAACCTTTCTTCAAACAAACCAATAGAGCTAAATAAATTTATATCTGAAATAGAAAAAAATATTGGAAAAAAAGCAAAAAAGATTTTTTTACCTATGCAATTAGGTGATGTAGAAAAGACACATGGATCAAATACTGAATTGAAAAAAGATTTTGGATATGAAGTAAAAGTTGATTACAAAAAGGGTATTAATAATTTTATAAAGTGGTACAAGGAATATCACAAAATTATATAAAAATAGAAAAGACTCTTTTTAATTCTCGTTAAATAAATCTCTTGTATAAACTTTTTCTTGAACAGATTTTAAGTCTTTAGAATTTCTATTCGCAATAATTATATCTGATCTACTTATAAATTCTTGCAAACTTTTAAAAACTTTTGATCTAAAAAATTCATCAGCATCTAAAAACGGCTCATAAATAATTACTTCAACACCTTTAGCCTTAATTCTCTTCATTATTCCTTGAACAGCACTTTCACGAAAGTTATCTGAACTTTCTTTCATGGCAAGTCTGAATACCCCAACGACTTTTGGATTTTTTTTTAAAATTTGTTCTGCAATGAAATCCTTACGAGTTGTGTTTGCATCCACTATCGCCTGAATAATTTTATTAGGAACTTTTTTATAATTATTTAAAAGTTGTTGTGTATCTTTTGGCAAGCAATATCCTCCATATCCAAATGATGGATTGTCATAAAAATTACCAATTCGAGAGTCATGCCCTATTCCTTCAATAACATCTTTTGTAATCAAATCATTAGATTCACAGTAAGAATCTAGTTCGTTAAAAAATGAAATTCGCATTGCTAAATAAGAATTTGAAAAAAGCTTTACAGCCTCAGCCTCAGAGGATTTCATAAATTTAACTGGAATTTCATTTTGATTTTTTTTTGCGCAATTGAGTAAAAGGTTAGCAAAATGCTTTGCTTCTTTAGTCCTGCCACCAACAATAATTCTTGAAGGATTTAAATTGTCAAATAGTGCCTTTCCTTCCCTTAAAAATTCTGGTGAAAAATAGATATTTTGATTGCTATATTTCTTTCTCATCTTTTCTGTAAATCCAACGGGTACTGTAGACTTAATAAAAATAGGAATTTTATTATTGATTTTTATTATATCACAAATCACATTTTCAACTTTATTTGTATCAAATTCATTTGTTGTCATATCATAGTTAGTCGGGGTACAAATTATGACTAATTTACTATTAGCATATACTTGCTTATTAGCCTGACGAGCGACTAAACTAAAAGTTTTAGAATTAAAATATTCCTCAATTAATTTATCTTTTAATGGACAAATTCTTTTATTAATTTGATCAATCTTTTTCTGGTTAATATCAACACACAGAACATCATTTTCTTGAGACAAAAGAGTACTCAAGCTAAGTCCAACATATCCACATCCGACAACAGTAATTTTCATAAAATGAGATTAAACATAAATAGATAAAATTGCAAAGTGACTATATTCACGTTTAGTAGACCTGGCAATGTCCTACTCTCCCATGCCTTAAGACATAGTACCATCGGCGCTGGAGTCCTTAACGTTCGAGTTCGAAATGGGATCGTGTGTAACCCCTCCGCTAAAACCACCAGGTCAACTAAACGTGAATCAATACCAAATTATTTTTTTATTAATCATCTATCTTAAGTGTTGCTTGATATTACTAGTTTGTTTCTAGTACATAGAAAATCAAGCCGATCGAGTTATTAGTATCAGTTAG
>MDTG01426226.1_pt1 | contig 48266 bp, 48 predicted proteins | sample 811421 | NCBI WGS metagenome assembly MDTG01 (sample SAMN05326645, study PRJNA326480) | marine metagenome | isolation source: seawater | place: Pacific Ocean: South East | collected 2011 | reverse complement strand
GTCTTTCAAAATATAATTGGTGGGCGTGATAAGAATTGAACTTATGACCTCTACGATGTCAACGTAGCGTTCTACCACTGAACTACACGCCCGATTTTAATAAAAAAATATTTAATTATAAGTTTTATTAGAAATATTTTTTGATAATTCAAATTATAACCCTTAGATGATAGCTTGTTTTCATTTTGATTTATCCACTTTTTAAGTTCTGTTATATATGAATCGATCTTTATTTTTGAATAATTAAAATTGTGCGTTCTATAATATGCTAAAGGTGATTGAATGCAGCCTATATTAATTTTTTTGCTTAATTTGACAAAAAAATCAAAATCTCCAATAAAATTATAATTTTTTTTAAATTTGTATTTATTAAAAATTTTTTTTCTTAAGCACACAGTTAATATTCCTATTGAATATTTTTTTAGAATTTCTTTTGTTATATTTCCTTCTGGCAAAATATTATCTTTTATAAAAAGCTCATTTTTATTTTCATTTAATGTATAAAAATTAGAATATACCATATCGTATTGTGGTTTTTTTTCTAAAAAATTTACCTGTTTATTTATCTTATCTTTTTTCCAAAAATCATCTGTATCTAAAAAGCAAATATATTTACCATTGGCTTTTTTAATTGCTAAATTTCTTGCATTGTAAAGTTTTAGATACTTTTTAGATTTAAAATATTTTAACCTTCTGTCTTTGAAACTTTTTAAAATTCTTTTACTATTATCAGAAGATTGATTATCAAAAAAAACTAACTCCCATCTCAAATAGCTTTGATTAACGACACTCCTGATGCTTTGTTTGAGATATTTTTCACCATTACGACAATTCATTATTACACTAACTAATGGTTTATTTTTTTTTATTTTCATAAAATTTAATAGTTTTTTTTAATCCCTCAGAAATATTTACTTTCGGGCTCCACTTAAATTCTTTTTTTACTTTTTTTATATCTGGGTACAAGAATTTAACCTCATCTTTCCTCATTTTAATTGCTCCAAATTTTGGATTTCCTTTTGAAATTATGTTTCTTATTTTACAAATTACATTTCTCACTTTTATAGGATTTCCAGAACCAACGTTATAAATGTTTGAATTAATTTTCTTACGATTAAGCATCTTTTTTATTAAAGTTGTAAGGTCATCTATATACAAGAAATCTCTTTCTTGATTTCCTTCAGTGCAATTGAAATTTTTATTCTGCAAACATGAGTCTATAACAATAGGTATTAGTCTATCTTTTTTTTGATATGGTCCATACACTTGATATAACCTTAATATTATAAATTTAAATTGAAATTTTTTTTTATTTTTAATTAAATATTTTGATAGATAATATTTTGATTTTCCATACTGAGAAATAGGTCGACATCTTTCTTTTTCTTTTTGAGGTGATTTATTTTTCCCATATTCTAAACAAGAACCAGCTTGAATAAATAATTTAATTTTTCTTTTTTTTAAAATTTCAAGTATATTTTTTATTGCTATGAAATGTGTACTATAAGTTTGTTGCGTATTTTTATGGTCTATATTTCCTGCAAAATTTATAACGTATTCATAATTATTATCTATTTTTTTTTTTAAATCTTTTTTGTTGCAAATATCACAAAATATATAATTTGTATTTTTTAGTCTTTTAAAATTTTTTTTTTTCTTACATAACAAATCAACATTATAACCTAATTTGATCAAGGCTCTTGCTACATTTGTGCCTAAAAAACCCTTTCCACCAATAATTAAAACTTTTTTAGTCAAAAATCTTTTTATATTTTTTTTGTTTTAAAATTTTTTCTAAATTTATTTTATCTCTTACCGTATCCATGCACTGCCAGAATCCGCTATGACGATATGCGGCCAATCCTTTTTTTTTAGCCAAATTTTCCAAAGGTTCTCTTTCCAAATATGTTTGATCATCTTTGATATATTTTAAAAAAGCTGGCTCTATCACAAAAAAACCACCATTGATCCATCCTTCATCTGTGCTCGATTTTTCTTTGAAATATTTAACCTGTCCTCCAATTAATTTTAGATAACCGAAACGTGCTGGAGGTCTTACTGCTGTTAATGTAACTAATTTCTTATTGTAACGATGAAATTTTATTAATTTTTTCAAATTTACATCGGATAGACCGTCTCCGTAAGTTAATAAAAAAGTCTCTTTATTTAATAATTTTGCTAATCTTTTAATTCTTCCACCTGTCATAGTGTTTATTCCTGTATTGATTACTCTAATATCTAATTTTTTTAATTTATTTTTAAAATGTTGTTTAATAATTTTTTCCTTATAACCAGCTGCAATGATAAAATTTTTAAAATTAAATTTTGAATAATACTTAATTATTCTCTCTAATATTGGTACTTTAAGAACTTCTACCATTGGTTTTGGAATTTTTTTAGTATACTCAGACAAACGAGTTCCATATCCACCAGCTAAAATAACTACCTTCATTAATTTTATTTATCTAATTTATTTATTTGATCAATTGAAAAATTTATTAAATTTCTTTTTTTTTTTTCATATTCTCGATACCATAAAATTGTAGATTTTATATTATTGTAAAAGCTTAATTTTGGTCTCCAATTTAAATACCTTCTTGCTTTGGCACTATTTAAATTTAAAAGAGTGTTTTCAAAAAAAAGTTTCTTTTTTTTTTTATTTTCCATTGAATGGAAGGCCAAAATTTTTTAGATAAATTAAGGATCTCTATTACTTTATAATTTTTACTACGCGGACCAAAATTAAATGCTTGCCCATGTAATTTTTTATTTTGTGATAGTTTTGCTGCTAAAATAGAATAACCTCTAATTACATCTAAAACATTTTGCCAAGGTCTTGTTGAATTGGGACTCCTAATAATAACTTTTTTTCCTTTTAACCATTTTTTAATTGAGTCTGGAAATAGTCTGTCGTCAGACCAATCTCCACCGCCTATAACATTTCCCGCTCTTGCGATGGCAATATACTTATTATTTAATTTTGTTTTAAAAAATGATTCTATATAGGATTTGATAGCTATATCTGCAGCAGATTTTGATGCACCATACGGATCAATCCCTCCAAGTTGGTCTAACTCTTTGTATCCCTTAGTTGTTTCCATATTCTTATAAGCTTTATCACTAGTTATCATTATGACTGTAGATTTTTTTTTCTGCAATCTTATACACTCCAACAAATTTATTGTTCCATTAAGGTTACTTGACCACGTATTGAGAGGATATTTGTAGGATTTTCTAACCAACGCTTGGGCAGCTAAATGAAAAACAAAATCTGGATTAAATCTTAAAAAAATTTCCCTTAACTTTTTTAATTCTCTAATATCAATTTTCGAATGTTTAATTTTTTTTTTTAAACTTAATATTTTGAATAAAGAAGGGTTACTAGGAATATCTTTTGAAATACCTAATATTTTTCCACCAAGATTAAGTAAGTATAAAGTAAGCCAGGCTCCTTTGAAACCAGTATGTCCAGTTATAAGGATTTTTTTATTTTTAAATATTGATCTTAAATTCTTCATTATTAAATCGTTTTTTTAAAAAATCTATAGATATATGGATTGAGCTTGTATCTGAGATATCCTAGGAAAAAAGATTTATTTTCAGCTTTGTAAACGTCTTTTATTCTATTAGTCATTAAATTATAAACTAATACGATTCTGTTAGATTGTCCGTCACCTTTATATGAATGCCAAGTTTCACGTTCAACTCTTGAAAAAAAAACTGCTCTGTTAATTTTCCATCCTACTGTTTTTTTATTTTTTCCAGATTTAGTATCGTAGAAATTGGTTCCAATATTATTTTCTGGTTTGAGATATACTACTCCGCTTAAAAGTTTATTAGGAGTATCATCGTGAATTGGAAAATTACAGTCTGCTCCAGTTTCAATGATATGAAATTCTGAATAATCATATAAACCAACTTTATTATTATTAATCTTTTTTAAAATTTCTATTGCACGGTTATGATATTTATTGTTTAGATGAACTAAAAATTGTTCAGATATACAATCAGATTGTAAAACTTTTTTTCCAATTATAGAATTATGATAAACCTTAATTTCATTTTTGCTTATTTTTTTTAGAGGAATATTAACTAAGTTACTTAAATCCTCTTTATCTAAAAAATTGTCTATCTCTTTAATTATCATGTTTATCAAAAACGAAATTATATAGTTTGGAAAATTTATTATTTATATCAAACATATCTGAATGTTTCTTATGTTTAAGATTAAAATTAAGTTTTGTCAAAATTTTGAATACATTTTGGTATTGAGAAATATATTCCTCATTAAGCTCAATAGAAATACTTTTAACATTTTTTTGACCTAAAAATTTAAGACCTCCGGATAAAATTTTATCTTCAGCACCATCTACGTCAATCTTAATATAATTAGGAATTTTTAAAATATTTTTTTCTATCAAATAATCTATGCTAGCTCCAAAAATTCTGTATTTTTGTTTTGTCACAAATTTTTCTCCTTTGTAATCTAAAGCTTCTCCATATGTATTCATTGCCCATCCCTCAATAAATTCTGGCTCATTCATTTCAAAGAATGAGAATTCTTTATCAAGTAAGGGGAATTGATTTATGATAATTTTGTTTTGGAGTTCGTTTATAGATATATTTCGACTTAAAACTCTTAAGTTACTTGTAGATGGTTCAAAACTGTAAATTATTATATTTTTGTGCTTCTGGGCGGCATATATAGAGTACAATCCAATATTAGCGCCAATATCCCAAAATATTATATCTTCCCCTTTGTTTGATTCAAAGCTATCGATCCACTCTAAAGTTTCTGGTTCTTTAGAAAATAAACTATCTAACCTCCATTTAATAATATCATTTGGAACAAAAAATTTTGTTTCTTTGTTATTTATTTTTATAGAATTATAAAAATCTTCATTAAAAAAATTATTGAAATATAAAAGGAAACTTCTTCTAAAAACTTTTAAAAACATATTATCAAGTAATTTCAAAATTTTATAAATTAGAAATGATAATTTTTTCATTAATCTAAAAATTAATTAATACTTTTTTAATTGTATATTTGATTTTTTCAAAGTTTTTCATTTCTATTATTTTAGGATTGCCAATTTTTGATATCTTAATTGACCTAGGAAATTTCGAAATTCTCTTTTTGTCTAAAAAAATATTCTTATATATTGAATTTAAAATTTTTTTCTTATCTCTCAATCTAACAAAGTTTTTTAAATCAGTAGGTAAATTATAATTTTTTAGAAGTTCCTTAACTAATCTAAAATTTTTACCATAGCCTTCACAATAAAAAATTTCACACATCATACCCATTCCAACTGCCTCTCCGTGTCTTAAAATATCCCCTTTATTTGACTTGAAAGTCATTTCAATGGCATGAGCAAAGGTATGGCCAAAATTAAGATTTAATCTTTTAGAGTTTTCATATACATCATCTTTAAAAAACTTTATTTTGGTCATCAAGGTTTTTGAAATTATTTTTTTTAAAAATTTATAGTCTCTTGATAAAAACCTTTCCTTATCATTTTTTAATAATTTTAAAATTTGAATATTATTAATTATTCCTGACTTTATAATTTCAGGCACTCCAGATAAAAATTCTCTTTTGGGAATTAAGTTAATAACATTTTTTGATATAAAAACACGTTTTGGATGAAAATAGTTTCCAACTGAATTTATAATATCTTTATAATTTATTCCTGTTTTTCCACCTATACAACTATCAACTATTGCCGTCATTGTTGTTGGTATATGGTAATAAATTAAACCTCTTAAATATAAACTACTTGCCAAAGCACACATATCGCCAATAACTCCGCCTCCACATGAAATTACAACTGATTTTTTTGTAAAACGTTTTTCAATTAATTTATCAATAATTTTAAATAATATTTTTTCGTTTTTATTTTTTTTTGTAGCATCTAATTTCATTACACTTATTTCTAGGTTCATTTTGGAAAGATCTTTATATAAATATTTTGAAAAATTTTTACTTAATTTTTTGTCCATTATAAGGAGTAATTTTCTATCAAAAAAATTTTTTTTAAGATTATTTACAATATCTGGCGCCTCTTTATTTTCGCAAAAAGTAATACCATAATTAATTTTTTCTATTTTATAGTTTATATTCATTGTAAATAATATTTTTTATAAAATTTGTCTTTTGTTAAATTTTTTTTTGCATTTATATAATCTTTCTTAATGTCTACTGAGAAACTTTCGCCTTTTAGGTTGAATGATTTTATCTTAAGTCCAATTTCAATAGCCCTTAACAACTCAATATTTTCTATTTTTTCTAATTTAGTTTTTTTTGATTTAGCAAATTTTTTTAAAGCCTCAGGCTTAAAGGAGATTATTGATAAATGCTTTAACAGATCGCCTGTTTTGCTATTGCTGTAATCAAACGGTAGATCTTTTCTGGACAAGTACAATACCTCGTTCCTCTGAGATTTTATAACTTTTACTATACTTGTTTGGTCTTTCTTTTTAATCTTTAGTGAAGGTAAAACAATATCTGCAGTATTATTTTTCAAATGAAAATTTATTACGCTATCAATATGCCTTGGATTCAGTAATGGCTCATCACCTTGAATATCCACTATTAAATCATATTTTTTTCCAATTTTTTTGTATGCCTCAGCAATTCTTTCGGTACCGTTTTTGTGGTATTTTTTTGTCATAATACATTTAACATTGTATTTTTTTGCTGATTGAAAGATTTTTTTATCATCGCAACATACAACAAGATCATCTAATAAATTAGAATATTTTGCTCTTCTGTAAACATGCACGAATAATGGTAAACCTAGTAAATTTAAAAGTGGTTTATTTTTGAGTCTTTTAGATTTGAGTCTCAACGGAATAAGACCCAAAAAAACTTTTTTTTTCACGAGTTTAACCATCCCCCGTCTACATTAATATTTTCACCATTTAAATAATTACACTGGTCAGAAATTAAAAAGCTTATCATATTACTTATTTCCTCAGGATTTCCCCACCTCTGTTGAGGTATTCTGCTTAAAGTCCATTTGTATAGCTTTTTATTTTTTTTAAATTTTTTATAAAATGAAGTTTTTGTAAAACCTGGACTAATTGAGTTCGCGCGAATACCATTTTTAGAAAATTCCAAAGCAAATGACTTTGTCAGAGAAATTAATGCGCCCTTTGAGGATGCATAAGCTGAAAGCTGATTAAAGCCAATTTGACCGACAATAGAGGATATGTTCACAACATTCCCCTTAATTTTTTTCTTTAACCAATATTTAGTTACTAATTGTAAAATATTAAATATTGAGTAAAAATTTACTTCAAAAACATTATTTAAATTTTTCTTACTAATCTTTAAAAAATCTTGCCTATGTCGAATTCCCGCATTATTTACTAAACAATTAATTGTTTTTTTATCTTTTGAAGATTGGGAAAGTATTTTATTTATTAACTGCCCACTAGAAACGCTTCCGTTAAAAATTTTGACATTTTTTAAATTTTTAAATTTATAATTATCTTTTTTGTTTCTTATTAGTGCATAAACATTTGCACCATTCTTAACAAAATTTTTTAATGCACTTTCACCAATCCCTTTGCCGGCACCTGTTATTAAAACGTTTTTATTTTTTAAAAGCATAAATACAAAATCATTAAACGAGCACTAGACTAAAAGAGTGATTTTTTCAATCAAATTAAATAGATAAATACTTTTTAGATTTATTTTTTTCATAATTTACTAAAAACAATTTGTTATATTTTTTTAATTCATAAGTAAAAATACCTTCTTGTAAGAAACTTACTTTAATCGGCTTCCAGATTTTACTTGAAAATATATCTATTTTATCATCAGGAAAATGAATTATTTTTGTTCCCTCTTCTAAAGCCTGAATGCATACACCAGTCGCCGAACCAAAGAAAAAAGATAAATTTTTTTTTTTACCATTAAAGTTTTTCTTATTTAAAGATATAATTTTTTTAAATTTACTTGCCATTTCTAAGTGAATTAAACTTTTTTTATTTAGCGGATGTATTCTAATCTTAATTTTTCCAAAATTTTTTTTATTTTCAATAATAAGTTCTTCAAACCTTTTTAAATAATTATTTTGCTTTTCTAAGTTAAATGGTAAAAAAACATATCCATTTAATTGTTTTTTCTTTTTTTTTTCAAATCTCAAGGATGGTATCACAGTGATATTCTTTTTTCTCCATCCTAAGAAATTTATTAATACTTTTTTTTGTTCTTTGCTAGACACTAACAACTTATCTAATAAAATCTTTCTAAAAATTAAGTCTGTTTGAATTGGCCAAGGTGCACAATGTAAATAACCAATTGTTATTGTTTTTTTGTTAATACCTTTTATTGTTTTGAGTAGCATATTTTGAAAAGGAATACTTTCATAATTCAAAATAACTTTTTTAATTTTTTTACCATTAAAAATTTTTCGAAAATTTTTTGAAACTTGTTTCGCAAAGTCATATTCAAACCAACTGTAATACATAAATTTAGTCCAAGAAAATTTATTTTCTAAAATTAAAAAAAATAAACTCTTAAAAAAATAAACAAAATTAAAACTATTTTTTTTTTTCTTGGAGAATATAATTATATTTTGATTTAGTTTGTTGGGAATATAATTATCAAGTGAAATTAAAAACCATATATTTTTTTTATTTTTGTTATTAGAGTTGAAATAGTGATCATAAAAAACACCATCTTTATCAAAATTATTTTTAGTAGAATATGATATAATAACTTGAATATTATTATTTATATCTAGTTTTTTGTTGCAGAAAAAACTTAGGTCATGATTTTTGGAAATTCTTAAAATATTTTTTATTAAATAGCCTATCTCTAAAGGTTTATTTAAAAAAGTTCTTAGAATCGAATTTCCAGGATTTTTTGCCCAAGTAGTAAGAAAACATAGAGGACTTGAGCTAATATCGATTTTTTTTTTGTACGATCGATTAACAAAATCTTTACATTTCTTTATGATATTTAACTGATAACGATCAATATCATTCATTATTCTAATTACTTTAGTGACTTAAGCAGTCTTGTGATTTTGCTCATTTGTTGGACAGAGCCTAATGAAAACCTTAAAAAACTTTCATAGCCTTTTACGCCAGGTCCTTTTCGGACCAAAATTTTATTTTGTTTGAGTATTTTTTCAAACTTTCTTTTGTTTCCTCTCAGGTCTATATGAAAAAAATTTGCATGAGTATTAAGGTATTTATAGTTAATCTTTTTTAATTCGTTAATTAGGAATTTTTTTGAATCTTGGACATGTTTAATATGATCTTGAACTAGCTTAGTATTTTTAAGTAAAAATTCTATGGCAATGCATGAAATTGAGTTAATTTCATACATCGGTCTAAATTTAAACAAATTTTTTGCTGTAGCCTTATTACATGCAATAAACCCCGCTCTTAATCCTGCCAAACCATAAGACTTTGAAAATGTTCTTAATATAATAATATTTTTATAGGTTTTAATTAACTTAAGATATGTTTTTTTATAGAATCCATAATAAGCCTCATCAATTACCAAAGGTACCCCTAATTGATTAGTTTTTATTATTATTTTTTTTAGGATTTTTTCATCAATTACAGTACCTGTTGGACTATTTGGATTTGCTATTACTACTAAAGATATCTTTTTATTCAAATTTTTATAAAATTTTTTGAAATCTAAATTCAGTTTATAATCATAACCAATTTTAATATTTTTTAATTTGAATAGATTAGAATAGACCTCGACCATTCCAAAAGTTGGCTCTAAACAAATAATTTTATCATTTTCTTTACAGAAAAATTCAAAGCACATTCTTAAGCCAAAATCAGAACCCGCGGTTAAACAAATATTTTGACTAGATACTCCAAATTTTTTTGCAATTAAATTTGTAGTTTTTTGTATATTTGGATATGCCGTTATCTCAAAAGTATTTAATTTTTTTTTTAATTTACCTAGAAATAACTTATTAAGATTTACTACTCGCTCATTTTTATCTAATCTCAAATACTTTGATCTATCAAAGTTTTCAGGACTAAATCTTTTAAAATTATTTAGCCAATTTTTTTTCATTCTTATCTAAAGATGTTTTAACCAAGCGTTAGCGTGATTGTTACCTATCAAGCTCCCTTCAACGTCACATTTATTGCAAGGTGAAAAGCTTCGATTAGATTTAAGTAAATTTTTTCTAGCTAATTGGAACTTCTTATTTTGCCAAATATCAATAATTTTCTCTTTTTTAACATTTCCAATTATATATTTTTTTCCCCAATCATGAGAGCACATTTGAACATCACCATTATAGTCTAAGAAAAAAGTATAAGCAGGATAATTACAAGTAGTTTGCAGTGACGTTTTTAAAGGCTCAACTTTAAATTCTGCATTTTTTAAATTTCCACTTCTGTTACTTAAATTTAAACCATAATTATTGCTCGGATCATATCTATTTCTAATTACAAATTGACTTTCTTGAAGTTTTAAATCTTTACAAAGCTTATAGAAATTTTTTTCTTCTTTCGGCCCGTCATAAACACTTATCAATAAAGTAGATAACCCGCTTTCAAAAAGTTTTTTTGCTCTCTCCCTATTTAAAACATCCCCATTGGTTATAATTTCAATTTGTGCCTCTGGAAGAAATTTTCTTGCTTCTGCGATAGAATCATAAATCTTTTTATCTAGCAGAGGCTCTACATACCCTGAGTAAATGACCATACCTTTGTATTTCAGCTCAGACAGTTCTGTAAAAATTTTCGTATGTAATTCTTTTGAAATGAATTCATTTACATGGTTATAGTCTGGGTCACTCCTAGGGCAAAAGGAGCATTTTCTATTACACATGCCAGAATTACTTATTTCTACAACTGACATCAATGGTGTTGATGTATCTTTTATGAATTGCAATCTGTCCCTGGTAATTTTTTCTTTTCTAGGAATGTTCTTATCAATAATCATGAACTTTTATTTTTAATTTGATTTTCAATAAATTGTTTTATCTCTGGCGTACGTAATTTTTTTTTTATTTCCCTAGAATTAATATTCATAGTTTGTGGTTTAATAAAGGCTGTTAGATTTTTTTCTAAGTTGTTTTTATTAAATGTATCAAATTTCATTTCTAAATCTCTTATTATATCATTTGCTTTAAAATTTCTAATTTCTAAATAATTTAATATTTCAGAAATATATTTTATCTTATCATTTTCATAATCTTCATAATTTAAAATTAACACATTCAATTTTTTAGAAGAAATTTCTTTTTTCCAATTATCAATCCAATCACTGAAATAATCAATAGGTCTGTCCGGAGTATCGTAGGTATTTTTAACAGTTAATGATTTTTTAAAGCCCTCTACTAGATCCAGACCATTTACCAAATTGTGGTGTCTATGTTTTTTATCAGAGAGAATATGATTATATCTGCTTATTAAAACATCGTGTAAATTTCGAAAACTAAATATGATTTTAGGATTATATTTATTTAATAATCCCATATTATGTTCATTGTAATGAGTGTGTAATTTTAAAAAAGTAGGCTTATTTTTTGGTATAAGTTGAAACAATTCTTCAGATATATCGTGTGGATTTTTAGATTTATCTATAAAAAAATATCTCAATGGTGAGGATGTCATGTCAACATACCCAATTGTTTTCAAAATATTTTCGATCAAAGTTGATCCGGATTTTGGAAGTCCAACGACAAAGATAAAATTGTGCTTAAATTTTATTTGATTAATGTAATCAATTTTCAAATCTTGAAAAAATAGTTTTATAAATTGATTTGGGAACTTAATGAACTTTAAAATCCATTTAAAGACGTGTTTAAATCTAATTTTTAAATAATTCATTTAATTAAGTAATAAAATTTTTTCTATATTTTTATTATTGTTATTTAAAAATTCATTGAGTGATGGATGGGATGGGTTTGATAAAGAGATAGATTGGCGCGAATTTATTGCAGGAAATCTTATAAAATTGAATCTAATATTATGTAATTTAGTAAAATTTTTAAGTTTAATTTCTGCATCTTTTTTGATTTTAGAGTAAGGCGCGGTCAAATTAAAATTTATAAAATCAGTTGATGGATAAAAAAAAGAAATTTTATTTAATTTATTTTTTTTCAAAATTTCTAGGGGTTTTTTTAAAAAAAATTTTTCGAACTCTATTTTTTTTTCTTTTGAAATTTTATTATCAAAAACAATTTTTGGTGATACAAAATAATAAATCTTAATCGGAGAGTATTTTTTGATAATTTTACTTATTTGATTGATATTTTTTTGAATGTTAATTTTAAAAAATTTTATTTTTTTATTTTGACAATGGATCTTATTATTAAAATAAGTTCCTACTATTGTTATTTTTTTATTTAGTTTTAATAGATTTAAGAGATCGTTACCTATACCTTGGCTTGCTCCCAAAATCAAAATATTATTTTTTATTTGTTGAACTTTTTTTAATAATAATTTACTTGGTCTTATTCTTTTTTTAATAACAACTGGTCTGAATAAGGAAGTAAATTCTATTTTAAATTTTTTAAAATTTAAATAGTTTTTGATAATTGGTAATCGTTTATCAACTAGCTCTGATTGAATTTTAAAATATTTAAAGTTTTTTTCACTCGTTTCAATTTTTATGCTTTGTAATAAAGAATTTTTTCCTGGATATCTCATGCCAACATAATAGCTTATCTTTTCTAAAATATTATTTAAATTTGGACTTAAAAATTTAATTAGTTTGTTTTTTTTATCCTCAAAAATTTCAATTGAAAATTCAGTTACAATAAGATTATTTTGAATAAGATTAAAATAAAATTTATTTTTTTTTCTATAAGTTCTAATTATTATTTTCTTATTATACTCAACTGGTTTGAGAAATTTTGTTTCAAACGTTTTTATATCTAAGTTTTTATTTATATTTAATTTTTTAAAAAAAAATAATATTACTAAAACTCCGTGAGCCACATTTTTCCCTAGGAATGAATTATAAGCATATTTTTTATCAATGTGTATTGGATTGAAATCTTTGCTTCTTTTAGCAAACAATAATCCGTCTCTAAATTTGATAATAAATTTTTTTTTAATTAAATCAATTTTCATGAAAAAGAATCTTCAATTTTTAATTAAAGATTTTTTATTTTTTTTTAACAATTCAACACAAGAAAGAAAAAAGTCTTTTGAATTTATTACAATTAAATTATATCTCCCAAAATTAGAAATCTTTATTCTTTTTTTTTTTACTAAGTATTTATTTAATCTTTTCAAATCAATATTATTTTTAATATTAGATTTTCTTACGTAGTAGTTTGTGGAAATAGTTTTTTTTTTATTTTTTAAATAAATATTAAAGATCTTATTATATCTATAATAAACCTTATAAAACTCTTCCACGTAATGAGTGAACGTGATTCTATCAATATCACAGCCTAAACAAACAATTTTTACATTTAACTTGTGAAAAAGACCAAATATTGAATTTTTTCCAAAACATGTATTGATATCTGCTTTATTAAAGTATCCAAATTTTTTCCCGAAAATCGCAAAACTGAATATTGGATGGTCGGTTCTTTTGACTTTTTTAAGTTTTCTAAAAGTCTCACTAAATAACCCTACTTCAGATTGATCATTCTTTTCAAAAGAATTGTTTTTACAGGCGGAGTATGTAAAAGTAGGAACTATAATATTGCCGCGATTTCCAACATATTTCAAAAGAAGATTGATTAAATAATTAAGTTTGTTTTTCTCCGATGTAATTATTTGAGCAGCTACTCCAGCATCTGCATGTAGTACAATTGTATCACTTTTCTTTAAGCCACATTTTCTTAAGGAAAATTTTATTTTTTCAGAGTCCACTTTTTTTTAAATATTCTTGAATATCTCTAATTGATTTAATTTTGTTGAAACTTTTTGTTTCTATTCTGCATTTAAAAACTTTTTCTATTTCTAATAGTAAATTAAAATTACCAAGAGAATCCCACTCCTTTAAATCTCCAATTTTAAGATCTCTAATTTTTTGCGGTATTTTAGAATTAGGAAAAGTCCTTTTTAAAATATCTTTAATCTTATTTTCTTTTTTTTCCATATATCTCTAGGTAATCTATTTTTTTAGATTGATCTAAAAGAAAAAATTCTGATTTATTTTTACTTAACGAATAATTCATTTCTTTTTTAAAATTTTTTAAATATTGATTTGAAACTTTTCTAAAATTATTATTTTTTAAAAATTCTCTTGCTATTTTATTTTTTAGACTTTGAGTAAATTCCGCGATAATCTGTTTAGATTTTTTTTTTTTTGATATCTTAATTATCTCATGTAAAATCCAGTTTTCTAAATATCTACCTAAAACTCTACAACTCATTAAAAAAGAATCAATAAAAATTTTTTTTTCAATATCTTTAAGACAAACAAAACTTACTATTCCATGGTTTCCATATACATCTGATAGCTCTACCAAAAAACAAATATGATTTTTATTTAATTCTTTAATTTGACTGTGGTTATATCTTTTTGAAGAAAGATTGAATTGGTTAGTTTTTTGACACATTTGAACTGTTCTATCCAAATTACCATCTTTAATTTTTAATAATTTTGGCTTTATTTTAATTGATTTAAGGTAATCAATTTCATTTTTATAATTTGCTTTGTTAGAAATAAATTCTTGTCTATTTTTATATTGAATTGTTCTTTCGATATCAGTTTTTGTAATGTTAAATTTTGAAAATCCATCATACTCTAATAATTGTTTAGCCCAATTGGAAACATCAATGTCCGGTTCTATAACATCAACATCTTTACATTGAATTTTTATCTTTTCTCTTTCGATTGGATTATCATCCCAAAAAACAAAACTATCCATATTTAAATCAATTTCTTTTGAAAGTTCTTTAATATTCTGAGATTTATCTTGCCAGTTAATTTTGAAACTGCATATATCTTTTTTCTTCAAAACCATAAAGTCATGTTTATTGAAAACTTCTAATACATCGGCTTTAATATTTTTACTTAAAAGAGCAATTAAAATTCCCTGATTTTTTAATTTTTTGATAACTTTTTGAAATTCGTAAAAAGCTAAGCCTTCACCCTCTTCCCCTATTTTGATTTTGCCGATCCCATCTTCTGCGATTACTCCTCCCCATAAAGTATTATCACAGTCTAAAAGTAAAACTTTTTTATTATTAGAAACTATTCGATTTAAAATTTTTTTAAGACTTTTTGATAAAGTTTCAATACCTAAACTTGAAACCCTACATCTAGAAAGATAATAATTTCTATTATCAAAACATTTTTCTAAGCCATGAATAGCAAAAATTGAGTCTATATCCAAAATATAAAGTTTTTTATTTTTTTTAGTCAATTTATATAATTCATTTAAAAATAAATTTTTTATTGATTGTTCTTTTTGTAACGTTTGTGCAGCCTCTACTTCATTTATGTAGGAAAATGCTGATACACCGACTATTACAGGGTTAGGATCATGTATTAATTTGTGTTTGAGTTTTTTTAAAAGTTTTGCAATTTTTTTTACCTCAACTGAGAAGTCATTATTATTTATATTTAAGATATCATTTAAAAATACCAAATTTATTTCAATTGATTTATTTTTATTTATATTTTTAAGCGAAAAAATCTCACCGTATTCTGAAAACTTTAACTTGCTAAAATCAGCCAAGAATTTCCAATTAATATTTTTATTCAATAAATTAGAAGTAGATCTTAAATGTATTATCATTTATTCAATAAGTTTATTTTTTTTTAAAGTAAAATATAGTCTTTTTGAAAGTTTATTGTTTATTTTCAAGTAGTCCGCGATCTGACTAAGATCATTTGTTCCATCTGAATACTGAAGAAAACTTAATAAGTTTTTAATATTATTTTTGTAACTATAATTCGATTTGATAGAAATATTTTTGTGAAGACCTCTTTTGCTTAATCTTGGCTCGCAGATAGTAGTTGTAATGGGAATTATTTTTTTTTGAAATATATCAATTGCTTCCTTTGCAACTTTAAAACCACCGTAAATTCCTTTTTTTGTGACTAGTTTGAAATTATCCAAAGAAGTGTGATATTCTGGATATTCAAAAAACTTAGACCTACTTATGGTTGCCATAGGAAAATCTACTCCTGGATAATTAAATTGTCTTTCATCAGAACCTCTTTTTAAAAAACTATATTTTGTGAACTTAATTTTAAGTTTTTTATAAGCTTCTAACAAACATTTGTCAGTAATTGAATTTTGATACTTTGAAAGCACGCAAGAGTATTTTCTTTCATCTCCAATACATGATAAATTATATCCGCCTATAAAATTTTTCTTAATTTTTTTAAAATTTTCACTTATATAAACTATAGAGCCAATTGTTTCTGGTATAAAAATAAATCTTAATGTTTTATCAAGTTTTATCTTTTTAAAATAATCAATTAAACTGAGAGAAACTAATGAACCGGATAATTCATTGTTTGCCATTGAAGGATGACAAATATAAGTTGTTATCAAAATTTCCTTGCTAGATTTACCTTTAAGAACTAATTCTCCATAGTTTAAATTTCCGCCCTTATTGAAAGATGATTTAACAACAACTTTGAATTTATCTTTGTTCTTATATCTTTTTTTAAAAAACATTTTTTCATTATCACTTACACAAAAACCCCAATTTTTCTTATAATAAGAAGTGACATACGGAATAGCATTAGGTTGTTTTGGTAAACTATGAAGATGCTCAAACAATTCCCTCTTATCAACTATTTTATAAGTCGGTTGAGAGTAGCTGACTAAGTGAAGATTATTTTTTTTAAAGTCAACGATCTTTTTATTATTCTTATCCAGAATATATGCATCTTTAATGTTCCATTCAGGTGGAACTGTCCAATCGAAAACTTTAGTACCTGAAGGTATTTTTTTGATTTTGATTTCAGGAAAATATCTTTTATAAATATTTAAAGTTTTTCTTACTCCTTGTCCTGTAATACTTCTACAGATTTTAAATAGTTCTTTTCTTCCAAGTTCATAATATTTGTTTGTGATCATAAAATAAGAATATAAAAAATTATTTTTTCTTAAACATTGTATTTTCAATTACAAGATAATCGAGATCAGAATTGTCAAAAGTAAAAAATGCCTCCTCTGCGCCTTTGACTACAGGCAATCCATGTAAGTTAAAGCTAGTATTTAATAAAGCTCCAACACCACTTAATTTTTTAAATTCTTTGATAATTTCATAATATTCTGGATTATCTTTTTTTTCTAACAATTGGGGTCTAGCAGTATAGTCTGCTGGATGTATTGCAGCTTGAATTTTTTTTTGACCAAGATTAGTTGTGTTAAAAGCCATTGCCATAAATTTAGAAGTTATTTTTTTTGGGTTTAAAATATATTTATTAAAGTCCTCTTTTAAAATCGTAGGAGTAAATGGCATCCAAAAGTCTCTCTTTTTTATTTTCAAATTAATTTTTTGAATATTTGTAAATTTTCTAGGATCACATAAAATTGATCTATTACCAAGCGACCTCAAACCAAATTCCATTTTACCAGAACATCTGCCGATAATCTTACCTTTAAAAATTTCATTAGCTATTTTTTTAGAACTTACGTTTTTTATAATAATATATTTTTTATTTAATTTATTTTTTTTAATAAATTTTTCCAAATGAGACTTTTCAACTCTGTAACCTAAGTACATATTTTTTATAGGTTTAATATATTTTTTAGGTGAAAGTCTTTTTTTAAGGCAGATTTCAGAACTTGCCTTAAAACATGCTCCTATAGATAATGAAGTATCTCCTGCAGCTGGAGGAACAAAAATTTTATTGAATTTTCTATTTTTAGTTAAATGCATTACAGCTTTAATGTTCTGGGCTACACCACCAGAGAAATAAATATTTTTCAGTTTTAAAATTTTTACACAAGATAAAAACCATTCTTCAAGTTTTTTTTCTGTAAAAAGTTGAAGGGCCCCTGCTATACCATCAAATCTACAATCTTTGAATTTTGACTTAAAATAAAAAAATAAATCTTTAGGTTTTTTTTTAAATTCAACAATTAAATTTTTTACTTTCAAAATTTCATCAAAAACTTTGTAACATTTATTTATTTCATAGCTGGATGAATAAGGTGCTAAACCCATCACTTTGTATTCATGATTCATTGGTTTCATTCCTAATAGTAAAGTTACATACTGGTAAATATGGCCGATATGATTTTTTGTATTGAAAGCCTTTAATTTAAAATTTGAGTTTTTCAAAGTTGATACAGAACCATTTGAGTAATCGCCCAATCCTTCAGCAGTTATAGCTATTCCATCAATTCTTTCTTTAAAAAAAAAGTAAGAGTAATACTTATGACAATCCTCATGAAGATAGGTAATAATTTTATTTTTATCGATTTTTAAAAATTTTGAAATTGTGTTAATTCTTCTTCTATGAAAAAGTTCAAGTTCTTTTTTTGACATATACGCTTTAAGTAAATTTTTATAGTTATAAATTTTATCTTTTTTAAATTTTTTATTTTCTTTAAATATTTTCCAATAACTCACTTTTTTTCCGTCATATATTTTTGGCTTCCAATACAATTCTTGCTCCCTAATCCAATCTGATACACTAAATTGTGCATTTCTTTTTATTTTCATTAAAATAGGGTTTGTATATCTTGAAGCTAAAGCAACTTGATCGATATCTTTTAATTTTGTTTTAGTTGCTTTTAAACAGTCAGCTATTGCATTCTTTGGATATCCATAATCTCCTTTGAGATTCGTAAATCTCTCCTCTTGAGCTGCATAAACGATTTCACCGTTTTTGATCAAAGCTACTGAACTATCATGTCCATCATGTATTCCTAAAACTATCATTATTTTACTTTTCTTAAAATTGTACTTAAATCTTGAACTAAATTTTTATTATTTCTAGCATAAAAAGCGTTGAATTTATTTACTGCATTTTGAGTTTTTTTACTTTTCCACCACTCATTAATTTTATGTGAACTCCAAATGTTATTAATAAATTTTGCAGCTTTATCAGTATCATAAAACAATATGTTTGCTTTATAAAGATAATCAAATACTTTTTTTGCAGAAAATCTTAAAGGATTATTTTTTTTTTTTAATATTATAATAGTTGGTAAATTTAAATTTAATGAGTCATTAATAGAAGTGGAAAGTAGCGTATGTATTATTATCTTTGCTCTTGAAAATGCCTTTTCGATACTATTGGAGGAATTAAAATGGAAATTGTTTGCTAATTTCGAAAAGATATCAAATTTTTTTATATTATTATTCCAAGGGGGTAGGCGTAGAACAGAATTTGATTGCAAGTTATTGTTTAATTTTAATAAAAATGATGAAATAAAATGCACATAAGTACTAAAACTTTCTGTTCCAGATGAAGAGTCAAGAGAATAAAAATATCTATCTCTATGTTTGAGCATAATTAATAAATCTTTTTTTATAGTTTTGTTAATTTCTATATTTTTAAGTTTTCCAATAGGTAGAACTTTTTTATTTTTTTCTTTAAAGCCCCAACTGAAAAATTTATCACTAATCTTTTTTTCATGTATCTCAGGCCATAATATTTTTGAAATAAAATAATTACCACCATGTTGACCGTAGAAAAGTCTTGTTTTATTTTTTTTCAATTTTCCAATGTAGTAGGCAATATGTGTTTCCGGCCACGCAGCGTTTGATGTAAAGATTGCTTTTGGATTAGATGGTAAATTAGAGTTTTCATAAAAAGAAACTAAATTATCAAAATTTTCAATAAAAATTGTTGGTATTTGTAGCGGTAAAATATTATTTAATGATAATTCAAATTTATTCTTTCCCAAAGATTTAAATCTAATTTTTTTTCTTAAATTCAAATCAATTTTTTTATTTTCCTTAGCAAAGTTTTGAATCTTAATTAATGGAAATTGATTTAATTTAATATTTAATTTAAATTCATCTTTAAAACTTAGGTATGTCTTATAAATAAAATAATTATAAGTTCGGGTATCTGATTTTGATATCAATTTTTTTGCAAATTCTTTTAATTTGAATTTATAATCAATTGTTTTTCTTGCTTTTTTTTTTTTATTTAAACTTTTTTGAACTGTTGAATTTTGAATATTCAAAACGCTTTGTTTTGTAGAAAAACTCTCTAAAATCTTCTGATAAATATATTGATTCCAATAATCGTTAAATGAAAATTTTTGAAATTCTATATAATCATAAGGAATAAAATTTTTTGGTTTTAAGTTTAAATAAATATTTTCATAAACTTGATTTTTTTTAATACTTTTATCAATATTTTTCCATCTTTCAAAATATATTGGTATAAATTTTCCTAACCATGGTCCCAGTACGATTCTCCAAAAATTTTTACTTTCTAATACGGAGTTATAATTGTTTAATATTAGTGTAAACTCTTCAAGTAATTTTTCGTATAATTCTTGTAAATACTTATAGTCTTTTTCTAATTTAATTTTATTTTCCCAAATATTTCGATTAATTTCAAATTTTGCAAATTTTTTTTCCACATCTTCAAAATTACTTATTGCTGACTCTGAACAAAAGTAAAGATTTACTCTGTTGGTTTTTGGCCAAGTTGTTTTAATTGGTGTAGTGATAAGAAATTTATTTTTCAAGCTTATAAGATTAAAAGATTTATTTAATTACTTTCAGAATTCTTAATTTTTCGCTTTTACAATATTTTTGAAATTGTTTTTTTTTCTTTTTATCTATAATCATTATAAATTTTTTTTTATAAGAATTAGTTACGATAGCGGTGATGCAACTTTGGTTTTTAAGCCGTTTGTTAATTGATGATGTTGCATAAAGACCCCAATCCATGGCACAAACCTCATTATTTTTATTTAAGAAGTTAATTGTAAAGTGTTCATTTTTTTTTAATCTTATTTTCCCTACGTGGGTTACAACAAGATTAGTCTTTTTATTTGCCGTAAACTTTCTTTTTTTTTTTAAATAATTTTGCCATCAGATATCTATTTTTTTAATCAAACTTGTTTTGTTCTTTTTCCAAATTTTATTATTTTTAAACTTTTCCAAAGTTTTATTAAAAGTTTTAATATCAATATTAATAAACTTGATAAAATCTTTTACAAAATAGTCAGACAGTTTAACTCTGTCATATTTTTTCACTAAAAATTTACCTCTTGTTCTTGAAATTAAACCATTTCTTATATCTTCACATGCGTGATCGGTTGCTCTCCCATATCCAAATTTCAGTAATTTTAAATATTGATGTATTCTATTTATTTTTTCATCAATCCCTACATAGTTTCTATAGGTCCCCTCCGCATTTTTTTTTAAAGTCTGAAAGCCAAATCTCTTTGCAATTTTTAAATTTTTTTCAGAATTCCATTTAAAAAAATAACTGCAGAAAACTGGATAAATTTTTTTTAAATCTTTTAAAGAGGGCAAATCATACATTTTTAATTTTTCGTATGGATATCTATAAATTCTTGCAAATTTTTTTGGCGTCATTCCGTTATTCGAAGCATAATTTTCAAACCATTCTACACTCATTTTTTTTTCATTAATTGAGGTTGATCCGCTATACTCTAGAGCAGCGTTCTCTCCTAACAAAATCATAGGTATTTTTAATTCTATTGCTATCCTTATTGGTAAAGCGTGAAGCATACAATGACTCATTAAATCAGGATCTCCAAAATCTAAAAATGAAATTTTTAAAATTTTTTTATGTAGTTTTAAATCAGGCCTATAAGTTATCAAATTTGCACCCATTTTACTTATACACGCTAAATTTTGATGACCGATTTCAGTTTTAACACCATAATCGATATTTATAGCTAATATTCTTAAGTTTTTTTTTAAAAGATAGCTTACCTGAGTAATGCTATCTTTGCCTCCACTAACGGGTACACATACGTCATAATAAGGAGCTTTAATTTTTTTTATTTTATTAATTAGAGTTTCAAATTCATATTTTCTTTTTTTCCAATTTATCTTATTATTTTTATTACTATTTTTTTTTTCATGAAAAAGACACGCAGAACATTTCCCATAATTATTAAATTTTATATATGGTTTGGTTTTAGGTAACAGGCAATTACTACAATAATGCATATATTTTTATTTTCTTTTTATTATCAACGTATGAAAGTCAAAAATCAAATTAGCTCTATTGAAAATTATTCTTCCATAGCCACTTAATAGTCTTGAAATGGATCGGATAGGATCTGAATTAAAACTTCCTATGTTATACGGTAAATGAAATTTTTTGATCTTACAGTTGAATTTTTTTTTTAAAAAATAATTTTTAATTGTATCAATAGAATAAGATGAAAATCCAGACAGCCATTTTTTTGTTCCTCTCCTGTTATTATTCCTAAATTTTACAATCTTATCAACACCGCTTGAATTGAAGTCTCCAAATAAATAAATCTTTCCTTTTTTTGGTTTAATAAGTTTTATCATTTTATTTAGTGGTTTTTTAATATCGGTAAAAAAACAAAGAAATCCGGAAGCTATTACTATATCAAATTTTTTTTTTGTTTTGAACTTTTCAAAACTTTTATTAATAAATGTGAACCTTTTTTTTTGCTTAAGAAATTTTGATCTTCTTAAGGCAAATTGAATATTTTTTTTTTCAATATCAATTCCGTAAAAGTTTGAATTTATGAATTTTTTACTCAAAAAAAAGCAAAGATCCCCGTTTCCACACCCAAGGTCTAAAATTTCCAACTTATCTTTATAATTATGGTAATCGGCAATATTTTTTTTAAACTCATAGTGATAAAATCTTTTTTGAGCTTTTCTATAAACTTTATTTTGATAAGAATTTGTCATTTTTTAGCGACTCTATAAATGTGTAAAAATTTTTTTCATTGAATGTATGTTTATCTAAAAGTTTTCTAAGCATAAATTGTATCTTAGCACTTACATAAATTTTTTTATTTGCAGAGTTTTTGCAAATTCTAAAAATCGAGTTTATTTTCTTGGAATATTTGGTAAATTTTATGTGATTTTTATGGTGATTACTATTCAGCATGTTTGTAAACTTCAAAGACTTTTTCTTTAAAGATTTTTTCTTTAAAGATTTTGATACAAGATATCTTAGATCACCTTCTCCAAACAAAATTTTATTTCTTGTATTAAAAAGTTTTTCGGAAGTATCATATTTTACTCCCCTTCTAAGTTTTTGTATTTTATAACCACCTAATTCTTTCATGGAATTTTCAAATATTTTAGCTTTGTAAGTTCTTAAATTCATAACTTTCCAATCATCAAGGTACTCTGCAATAAATCGATTTTGATATCCAAATTTTTTTAAACATTTTATAATCATGGATTCCTTATATTTTTTTAAATTTTTTCTAAGTTCATGAATGATATTCCACCAAATCCCGTCTGAACCATAAACATATATCCAGCTTTGGCCTCCAGGTTTTAAAACTCTAAATATTTCTAAAATAACTTTGCTTGGAGTATGCGTGTGCATAATTACTCCATTACACCATACAAAATCAAAAAAATTATTTGCAAAAGGAGATTTCTCAGCAGCAGATTGATATGTTTTAATTTTATAATTAAATTGCTTCAGTGTTTTTTTCGTTTTAATGGTATTAATTTTAGAAATATCCATTGCGTACAAATTTTTTGCTCCATTTTTAGCCATAAATAAAGCGCCTCTACCATTTCCACAACCGTAATCTAACACGGTTTTTCCCTTAAATGTTGCCTTAGGGCTAATCTTATTTTTTTTAAATCTTATTTTGAAAGGATAAATAAATTCAGTAATTTCTTTTTTAGAATATCTTTTAAAAGTTTTCCCAAAAACCTCATCAGAATTTTTTCTTAATTTTTTAATAGATTTCATTATTTATTTGCTTGTTCTAGAAATAATTTAGTGCTTAAAAAAACAAATATAAATTTACTAAAATGATTTTTTGTTAAATCTTCATTAAATAATTTTTTAAATTCATTAATATCAATAAAATTAAATATTTCTGATTTTGGTTCAAATAAAAATTCTATTATATCCTTGTCATTAAAATCAATTAATGTCTTAATTGAGCAGTTGAATCCTTTTTTTACTCTATCTGTTCTAATATTTTCCTGTAAAATACCTCTCATTGACTCCCGTAAAATACTTTTGGTGTAACCGTTATCTATTAGCATACTTGGTGAGATAGAGTAGCAAAAATCGAATAATTTTTTATTTAAGAAAGGTGATCTATTTTCAACAGAATACATCATAGAGTTTAAATCCTCATTATTAAGTGTTGGCTGAACCTGTTCATAAAATAGTTCGTTAAGTCTTCGATTCGAAAAATGCTCTTTTGTAAATAGTTTTTCTTTAAATTCCGCATTTTCAGGTGAAATAAGATACTTAGATAAAGTTTGACTATGATCGTATATATAATCTCTATAATCAGGGTTATCTATAAATAAATTTGGATTTTTAAATGTTTCATTTCTAATGTAAGGTTCAACATTTTTTTTCCAAGCCAACATATGTCTTTTTAATTCTTTTGACTCTTTTAAACATTGAAAATGGAGTAAATAATGATCGTAATAACCAGAAAATAACTCGTCTGAAGCTGTTCCAGAAATAGCGATTTTGTAACCAGATGCACTTATTGATTTTATTAAACATGATTGTAGATATTGAGAAAGAGAATATACAGGACTATCATGATATTTAATTAATTCTGATAAATTTTCTATAAAGTTTTCTTTTTTTATATGTAATATTTCATGATCACACTTTAAATCATCTACAACCTTTTTTACATTAGCTTCCTCATTGTATCTTTGATCTTCATCAATAATAGAAAAAGTTTTAATTTTATAGTTTAACTCTTTAACTGCAATTGAGGCTAATGAACCAGAGTCTATTCCACCACTTAAACAAAATGCTGCCGGAACATCTGCGCGCGTTCTTAATTTCACAGTCTCGATTAATAAGTTTTTTGACACATTTATTGCCTCTGGTAATTCTATATCATTATTTACAGCTAATTTTGGATTCCAATATTTTTTAATCTTTATATTTTTTTCATCATTACAAATTAAGTTCTCTGAATACCCTAATAAATTTATATCTTTGTAAAAAGACTCGTTATTTTTAAATATTGGTTTGGGCCCTAAAGACAGAAACTCATTGATTTTTTTATAATTTTTTTGAAATTTTTTATTAGATAAATTTTTTATAAAAGTTATTTGTGAACCAAAATAAATTCCCTCTGGTTGAATGCTGTAATACATTGGCTTTTCTGCAAATCTATCTCTAGATAAAAATAAAAGATTTTCTTTGTGATTATAAATTGCAAAACTCCACATACCATCAAGATAATCTACACATTTCTCTCCATATAAAATATAATATTGCAACAGAACTTCAGTATCAGAATTAGTTCTAAATCTTATTCCTTTTTTTTCTAATGTATCTTTTAATTCGATATAATTATAAATTTCTCCATTAAAAATAATTGAATATTCATCTATAGTAAAAGGTTGATTAGATCTCTCCTGAAGATCTATTATGCTTAATCTACTATGAAGCAGATGAACAATTTTGTTATTTGAGGTCTGTTTTGTTAAAAATGATGAATAATCTGGACCCCTATTTTTCATGGAAATTAAAGTTTTATTTATCGACCCTTGGTCAATTTTTTTTGTTCCAAAAAATCCGGCTATCCCACACATGTGATTTTTATTTTAATATTTCTAAATTTCTAAATTTTCCAATTTTACGATTAACTTGTATTGTCCCATTTCTAGTTTTAATAAAAATGTGATTATTATTTTTAAGCACCTGACCTAGTTTTAGTTGAGAAAGTTTTTTCTTAGAAATCGAGACTTTTAAAATAATTATTTTTTTTCTCTCTGAATTATATGTAAATGCACCTGGGTATGGAGTTGTTATAGCTCTCACTAAATTATATATTCTTTTATTATCGAATTTTCTCCAAAATATTTGGCCGTCTTTATAAGTTCTTTGTTTGTAGTATTTTGATAAATAATTATTTTTTTTTATAAACGGCTTTTTAAAACAGGTAATCTTTCTTATTGATCGATATAACATTTCCGGGAAAATTTTATTCGCTATTTTGTGAACATCTTTGATATCTTGATTTTTTTTTAACTTAAAAAACTTTTGATTAATAAGAGACCCGCCGTCAATTTTTGTATTAATTTTAATTATCGATAAACCAATTTTTCTTTCACCGTTGATAATTTGCCAGTTCAAAGGTGATCCACCTCTGTAATTAGGTAATGGGCCAGCATGTAAGTTTAGTGTGCCAAATTTAGGAATATTAAATAATTCCTTTTTCAAAATGTAGGGAAAGCCGCACAATATAAATAAATCAGTTTTAATATTAAAAATTTTATTTTTTGAGTTTAATTTATTTTTATTCAAAATATGTATATTTATTTTTTTAATTTTATTTTTAATTTTTTTTAAAATTTCTTTATTTAAATATTTCTCCGCTAAAATAATTTTTAAAATTTTGATATCTTTTTTCTTTAATAAATAGTTTAATACCTCTAAACCTCTTAGGTTATTAAAAAATAATATTACTGATTTTTGACTCAAAATTATTTGACTAGTAGTAATTGTAATTATCTAATTTAAGTTCTGTCAACTTTTCAAGGTTTTTATTATATTTAAAGTAAGCAGATTTAATAAGTTGATCATTTTTTTTTTCTACAACAATTTTTCCTGATATCTTACCTTTCATAAAACTTCTTAAATACTTTTTTAAAGGCCCTAAATAATTGTAAATTTTTTTATAAATAAATACGTTGGATAATATTCTATGTATTGAGGCCAAAAAATCGTAAAAATGCTGAAATCTCACTCCTTTTAAGTAATAAAAATTATTGTTTTTTTCAGAAAATTTAAGTTTTTTAAAATTATCCTCATAGTTTATTTTTTCAGGCATATCCGTTTCAAGAAAATTTTTTAATCTTGTTATATAGTTATTTCTTTCCATTTTAAGCTGCTCTATAGGTAAAACAAGAATTTCACAATTAAATAAATTTCTTACTTTTTCGTAAAAAAAATCAAAACAAAAAATTTGTTTATATTCCTTTTTTTCATCAAGAAAATTAATGATAAAATTCTGAAAATTTTCAAAATTTTTTTTTTGTCTATAATAATCAAAAGCAAAAATAGAAGTTAAAAGATCTGCTTGGTTTCTTATAGTAATGATAAATTTAACATCAATATCGATTTTTTTCTTAAGTGATCGTATAATTTCAGCAAAGTGTAAAATATTTTCATCACCATGGTAATTTATTTTATCAAACAAAGTTTCATCAGATAGAATAAAATTTTTATTTTCGTTCGAAAGTATAACTTTTATTAGTTCTTGTTTATATTTCTCAACATAAAAAGAAGTGTTTCTAGGCATCATTGGTATCATCGTGTATTTTCTTGGAAAAGCCGCGTTTTGAAAATAGTATAATTTTTTTATAGATTCATCTAAATTTAAATCTTTTCTTTCTTCAAAATAATATTTCCTTTTACCTGCAGAAAACGTGTGCTGGGGTTTGCTTAAACATAAATAATCTTTTAAATTTATAAATATTTCTTCTTGTAAAAAGGTGGTAGCACACCTTTGATAGCCCCCATGAATAATTATTTTTCTTTTCATTTATTTATTTTACTTTGTTTGGACAACAGCTTGACATCCATCTTTTGAAAATGCTAAGAATTTATAATCATTTTCATCAAATATTTCTTGTAAAGCCTTGTATTCCCCTACATCCCATCCAGAGAAATTATACAATTCATCAAATAAAATGATTGCATTTTTAGACAAATTTTTCTTAATCTTTGAAAGTACAAATTTTGTACTATCATATGTATCAAGATCAATGTGCACGAAAGAAATTCTAGGATTATGTTCATCTAAGAAATTTACTAAAGTTTCTTGAACTTTTCCTTTTATAAGAATTACATTTTTTTCAACCTTAGGTGTTTTACCTTTTAAATCAAAGTATCCTTTTTGGTATTGAGTGCCTTCCCAGTCCTCATTTAATCCTGAAAATGAGTCAAAACCGTAAATTGTTTTGTTTTTAATTTTTTTAGCAAAAAAGTTTATTGACTTTCCTTGAAATACACCAAATTCTAAAAAAAATTGATCTTTTGAATTTAATTCTAATGCTCTATCAATTGAATATTCTTTAATTTGACTTTCATCTAAGAAAATTGCTGTTTTAAAAAATTTTTTAAAATGATTATAACTTTTAATCTCTTCTTCTTCAGTAAACATATCAAAAGCAGTAAAATAAGATTTTTTAGGTCTAATAACAATATCAGGCATCATGTGCTTTTTTAAAATATTCAAAATCTTTCTGATTGAATATAAAACTGGCAATACTAATTTTTTTATTAATTTGATAAGCATACTATTTTCTATTAAATAAATTTTTATACCAATGGATATACTCTTTATATCCTTTCTGTAAAGCCCACTTAGATTTGTAATTAAGTAATTTTTTTGCTTTTGCGGTAGACAAAGTTCCTCTTTTAGGCATCAATTTATCTCTTTTTGTATATTTTACTTTTAGATCAGGAAAGTCTTCTTTAAGAATTTCTACCAGTTTATTTATCGGCTGAGCATTTCCGTAAGTAATATTAAAAGTGTTATTTATGGAATTTTTATTATTAATAACATTAATGATGCCATCCACAAGATCTTGAATATAAGTAAAATCTAATTTTTCCTTCCCATCTCCTTCAATTTTTATAACTTTTTTATTTAGACAATTTTCAATAAATATCTGTCCAACTCTTCTACTAATACATCTCTCTCCATAAAGCGCAGATGGACGAATTATAGTATATGGCAAGTTAAAAACCTGATTATAAGCCTGAATTATTTTTTCTGCCGAATATTTTAAAGCTGCATAAACTCCTAATGGTTCACATTTATCCTCTTCATTAACTACCTTTTTTTTAAAATTTCCATATACCATGCTGGAGGATAAGAATATAAAATGATCGATAATACCTCTTGAATTGTCTAAAGCATTTTCTAGTGTTCGAAGACTGTGATCGAAAGTTGAGTGTGGGTCTTTATTAGATCTATTAGCATGTGAAACTGCAGCAAGGTGCACTACTACACTCGGTTTAAAATCATTAAATACTTTAGATAGTTTGTGATAATTTCTTGCATCTACTTTTTTAAGTGGAATTTTTTTTAATTTTATTAATCTTATTCTCTCTTTTAAAATTTTCATTGATAACCTTGGATGGGGTAAATTGTTGATATTATTTTTTAAAGAGGCAATATTATTTACGGTTAGTCCGTCTACAATCATTACTTTAGCGTTTAAATCTTTTAGTTTAAAAGCTAAATTATGACCTATAAATCCAGCTCCACCAATTATCAAAACTTTTTTGTTTTTAATCATTTATAAATCTTTTCTAAATTTTTTTATCGGTCGTAAACCATCATCTGGATCTGCTCTAAATTTTCTCTCTTTATATTCCTCTTTGGAGACTTTTTTATTATATAATCCCTCAATAACTACTTCATTTTTAAGGTAATTCATTAAGTTTTTAATGTCCTTAGGCATCCAACAATGATTTCCAGATTGATTTTCCCAACCTTCGCCGTCAAGGTCAACATGTAATTCCACATAATCTGCTAAATGATTATTTATAGCTGAATAAATAAGTAGTTGATTGACAGTATGATCAGACCAACCTACTGGGCATTTAAATTTATCTCTTAAGAAATTTATTGAGTTTAAGTTACACGAAGTAATATTTGCAGGATATGACGATACACAATGTAATAAACTAATTTTTTTACATTTATTAGATCTTAGAATTTTCATAGCATTTTTTACCTCTTCAAATTTGGACATACCTGTGGAAAGAATTACAGGCTTTTTTGTTCTAGCACATTCTTTTAATAAGTTCGGCCATGACAATTCATAGGAGGCAATTTTAAAAAAATCGACATATTGTTTTAAAAATCTCACTGCTGAAATATCAAATGGAGTACATGAGAATTTAATTCTCTTTTTTTTACAATATTCTGAGATTTTTGGTATAAATTCTCTTGGTAACTCTCTTATAATTTTTTTTTCTGCTTTTTTATATAATTTTTTAGCATCTTTTGAAAAGAGCTTTTCAATCCTAAATAATTGAAATTTAACAGCGTAAAAATTATTATCTTTTGCCATATCGACAAAATTTAGTGCACGTTTTAAACTTGCGTTATGATTGCTACAGACTTCTGCTATAAATTTTGTTGAATGTCTTTTTTTTATCATGATTGTTTTTTTTAAAATCTAAATAATATCTTTCAGCTTATTAAAAATCTTAACTGCCTCAATTTCAGCATTTTTTTGAGTAACTCTGTAATCATATTTAATTGGTCTTACAAACATTTTATTTGTGTCATCAAATCTTCCCTCTCTAATAGTATCCATAAAGATTAAAAAGTCAGGGTTGTAGTCATTTCTTGTTTTTTCTGTAGGACAAATAAAATCTGCAATTACGTGTCTGTTTTCTTTTATATATTTTTCAGACATATCTTTCATTCTTTTTGATTGTCTCAACCTACCTTCTAAGGAAAAATCCCAATCATTTACCTCTTTTCTTACTTCATCTGCGTTAAGCCAAACCGCATCAATTAATTTGACTAGTTTTTTGCTTAGTGTTGTTTTACCAGAACCAGGAAGGCCCATTACTAATATTTTTTTTTTCATAAATTACAAGTATTATAGTAATTTTAAAATTATCTTTTTTAATATGGAAATTAAATAGTCTAGTTTTGTTTTGTCCATATGTGGACCAATTGGTAAACATATAATTCTATCACTAAATTCAGCTGCATTCAGATAATTTTTTTTATTAATCTTATATTTTTTTTTGTAATATCTTAATCTCGGTACAGGATGAGGATAGTAAATGCTGCTACCTATACCTCGAAGTTTAAGAAGATTAATTATCTTAAATCTTTTTTTTGCCAAATTTTTTGAAACTAAAATAGAAAAGCAATAATAACTTCCTTTAATCCTGCTATTAAGATTTGGTACAATTTTGATTTCTTTTAAATATTTAAGCTTACTACTTAAATATTTAAAATTCTGGGCTCTTTTTATTAAAAAGCTTTTAAACTTATTAATTTGGATTACTCCTAAAGATGCATGTAATTCGCTCATTCTATAGTTAAAACCAAGTTGATCAACATCATAAAGTCCTGGATACACTCTTTGATCAAGACTTTTATCATAGCCAAAAGCTTTCTTTTTTCTAAGCAATTTAGAAAATTTAAGATTTTTAAGAATTATCATGCCTCCTTCGCCAGTGGTAATGTGTTTTACTGGATAGAATGAAAAAAAACCTGCATCTCCAAAGAGTCCAACATGTTTGTTGTTTATTTTTGCTCCGACAGCTAAAGCACAATCTTCTAATAAATATAATTTATATTTTTTAGATAAAGATTTTAATTTATTCATATCAACAGGATTACCCAAATAATGTACTACAGTTATTGCTTTTGTTTTCTTGGTAATTTTTTTTTCGATTTGGTCAATATTGATATTTCCAGTAGGGAATTCACTGTCCACGAAAACAGGTGTAGCGCCAGAAAGTTCTACAGCATGTGCAGTAGCAACGTGAGTTTGTGACGGAATTATTACTTCATCACCTTTACCAATATTTAAAGTAAAGTAAAATAAATGCATACCGGCAGTACAAGAGGAAACTGTTATAGCATCTTTTGCACCTGTAAATTTTTTAAATTTTTGTTCGAATTCTTTTGCTTTAGGTCCATGAACTAATGTACCGCTATCAAGAACTGAGGAGATAATTTTTTTCTCTTTAAAGTCAATTATAGGTTTACCAAAAGGAATTTTAATCATTAAATTTTAATTTACTATAATTAATAAATGTTTGTTTTTTCTTTTCGATTGATTTTTCAATAGCTAAACTTATTAACATAGAATTAATAATATTTTTAAAATTGTCTTTTAATTTTTTTTTTTTATTATTTATTATATCTTCTACAAAACATTTAAGAGTATTTGCTTTTTGTTTATTACTAGTTTTTAAATTGAAGTAAATAGGCTTTTTATTTTTTTGCCTAGATTTTATAAATGCTCCTCCTCTGAAATCATGAATAATGCTTCCTTTATTTCCATAGATTTTTAAAGCATGATGATGAGGTAATACGCAACCATAGTTTGAAATTATTTTAACAATTTTTCCGCTTTTAAAATTTAATATTCCAGTAGTAAAATCATTTTGTTTAAAGTATTTATTTTTCACAACTAATCTATTTCCAAAACCAATTACTTTGTTAGGAAGTTCATTTAAATACCACAAAATTAAATCTATCATATGTATCGCGCCACCATGAGTAACTGAGTAGTATGGAATTTTTCCTCTCCATCCCTTCTCAATTTTTTCAAGTCTTCCATAATTATAATCTCCCTCTGCAAAAAATATATTTCCTATCATTTTTTTTTTAATGATATTTTGTATTTTTTTAAATTGATTATTTTCTCTTAAAATAAGATTACAAGAAAAATTTATTTTTGTTTTTTCAACAATCTTTTTTATTTGTCTTAATTGATATAAAAATAAACAAATTGGTTTTTCTACAAATAAGTTTTTTTTAAATTTTGCCGCTTTCATTATTTGGTCAAAATGATAATTGTCATAAGATGCTATTGAAACAAGATCAATCTTTGGATCTTTAAAGATCTCATCTTCGTTATTCACTAATTGAACTTTTGGAAATTTTTTTTTTATAAGATGTCTTTTTTTTTTATCTTTTTCATAAATCTTTAACAAATTAGTTTTACTACTTTTTAAATAAAAAAACGCATGACGACTTCCAACACCCATGCCAATTACTGCACAATTAAGTTTTTTTTTCATATTAATTTAGATATTTGTTGTAAATCTTTTTTCGTATCGACTGATAAGTTGACGTTTGCACGATTATTTTTAGACTTGAAATTTATAATTTTAAACTTTTTAGACTTTTCATAAAAATAATTAGTAATATGTTCCCTCTGATACTTATTAAAGTATTTTGAATTTTCAAAAAAAGACTTAGTCTTAATTATTTCTACTGAATTTCCTTTCGGAAAAGATCTTGGAAAAGTATTGGTAAAAATATCAAACTTTTTTTTTTGAGAATACCTAATCATCTTGTCAATAATTGTAGAATTTATTAAAGGGCTGTCGGCTGAAATTCTTAAAAAAAATCTACTTGGGTATTTTTTTAATGTTCTTACAAAACGTAAAGCTACGTTATTCAATGGACCAGTTGTGCAAAGAATTTTTTTTTTCTTACAGAACATGACAATAGCTTTATCTGAATTTTTACTTGATGTTGCTACAATAATTTTTTTAACTTTTCTACTGAGTTTTATATTTTCAATGACTCTTTCTAAAATTGTTTTACCTTTTATTTTTAAGAGAGTTTTTCCCGGTAGTCTTTTGGATGTCATTCTAGCTTGAATTATACAAATCATTATAGTTTTAATAATTTAATTTGATTATTTGAGGGTTTAAAATCGAAACTATTTTTTACGTCAAAAATTAATGAATTATGTTTTGATAATTTTTTAACCAGTCGTTTCTTATTCTGCAAAAATTGTTTATGAGGAACCGCAAAAATCAAAACATCATATCTTTTTTTTAGTCTTTTTATAAAATTTCTTGAAATATCATTTGGTAAATCTTTCTTTGAAATATATGGATCGTAAAAATTATAATTTATTTTTTTTCTTTTTAAAATTTGTAAAATTTTTAAAACTTGACTATTTCTTAAATCGGAACAATTCTCTTTATAAGTTACTCCTAAAACACACACATTAAATTTCTTTTTAAAATTATTCTTTATTATTTTTGAGACTATATAAGAAGCCATTTTTTCATTAACATTTCTTCCTGAGGAAATTACCTTTGGCGTATATCCAGCTTTTTCAGCTCTATATTTTAAATAATAAGGATCAACACTTATACAATGTCCACCAACTAATCCTGGCTTGAAGTCCAAGAAATTCCATTTTGTATTCGATGCCTTCAGAACTTCTGAAATATCTATATTTAATCTATCAAAAATTAAAGCTGACTCATTCATTAATGAAATATTAATATCTCTTTGAACGTTTTCCAAAATTTTAGAAGCTTCTGCTGTCTTAATATTTGGAGCTCTATAAGTCCCTGCTTTTATTATTTTTCCATAAAAAATTTTCAAAAAATTTAAAGTTTTGGAGTTCCCTCCACTTATAACTTTTTTAATATTTGAAAGTTTATTTTGTTTGTCTCCTGGATTTATTCTTTCTGGACTATAACCAATAAAAAAATCTTTATTAAATATAAGTTTTGTTTTTTTTAGAATTAAAGGAATTAAAACTTCCTCAGTTGTACCAGGATAAACCGTGCTTTCATAAATTATTAAATTACCTGGCTTTAGACTTTTACAAATATCTTTTGTTGCATTAATCAAATAAGATAAATCTGGTTTATTATCTTTTTTTAAAGGAGTTGGAACAGTTACAATATAAATATCTGAGGAAAAGTTTTCATCAATTTTTTTTTTGATGAAAAAATTTTTTACATTTCTAATTTTTAATTTTATTTGATTAATCTTTTTTTTATCATTATCAAAACCGATTACATTAAAAAATTTAGAAAAGGCAAGAGCCAGTGGCAAACCCACATATCCAAGGCCTAGTACTGAAACTGTTAATTTTTTATTTTTATGAAATTTCATTAAACTTAATTAATAGGTAGTACTTTCTTATTTTCTAAATTATAAATCTTATCAAATTGAATTATATCTGACTTATGGCTTATTAAAATTATAGTCTTGTCTTCTTTATTTTTTAAATTATTTATGACTTTCAATTCTGTTTGAACATCTAAAGCATTAGTGGACTCATCTAAAATAATAATATTTGAATTTTTATATAGTGCCCTAGCAATTCCAATTCTTTGTTTTTGGCCTCCTGAAATATTCAATCCAGTTTCACCTACAAAAGTATTTTCTTTTGAGGGAAGTGACTTTACAAAATTTTCTAAATCTGCAACTTTTAAAGCTTGATTGAAAAGTGTTTGGTCAAATTCCTCATCATTTTCGTTTAAAGTGATATTATATTTGATAGATGCATCGAACATATAAATTGATTGTGGAACATAACTAATATTTTGAAGCCACTTAGTTTCATGTAGATTGTAAATTTTTTTATCTACAAAGATTTCGCCGGAATTAGGTTTTTGAAATCCTAATATTAAGTCTACTAATGTAGATTTCCCAACCCCAGTTTTTCCTTTAATAAGAACTTTATCACCTTTTTTGATTTCAATTGATGCATTTTCAAAAATATAATTTTCTTTATTTGGATATTTATACCAAATGTTTTTGAGGTAAATCTCATTATTGAAGTCTAATTTTTCAGAATGGTTTATTTTATCTTTAAATTTTCTATCTACACTTAGAAGGTCACTATAAAAAGTTATAGGTAATTTAGAGAATTTAAAAGTGTTGATAGCGCTTAATAATGAGCTCATATGTGGTAAAGCTTTAATTGCTGTTAGAGAAAAAACTCCAAGAATTACTATTATCTCTACACTGTCTTTCTGACTCATTAATGAGATAAAGGTTAATATTGTGATGATAATAATAATTAAAGTTTCTAAAAATACTTTAGGTAATTTTACAGTGAAATCTCTCCAATAATAAGATTTAGCAATTGTTTGAGTTAACTTCCTATAACTAGATAAAAATATATCTTTTTTTAAAAATGTTTTAATTTCCTTTATACCTCCGAAGCTTTCTTGTAATTTTTGTGTTCTATTAATTTCCATAGTTTGACGTATTTTTCCAAATTCTGTGATTTTTTTTGATGTAAATTTATAAAAAAGCGAGCCCAATATAAAAAATATTCCCCCAGTTATAAAAAATCCAAATGGTTCGACATAAATTAGAAAAGAAAAAATACCTATTAAAAATACAACACTTTTAAAGAAAACATGAAGAGCGTTAATTGAGTCTCTAATTAAGACCCCGTCGGTTCTTATTCTAGTAATTAGGTCTGCAGAATTAACATTTAAATGATAATTGTATTCTCTGCTCATTAAATTAGAAAATAAATCTACAGATATATTTTCCTGTGTTTCAAAAATAAATTTGCATTCTAAATAATTAAAGATAGTCAAAAGGATATTTTTTACAATTATTATTAAAGTAAGGATAAATAAAAATATTACCGCAGGATGATAATTACTTTTTGAGATAAAATTTTTAAAATAATCAAATCCATCAACTTGATCAAAAAAATTTTGATCACTAGTTAAACTGTGAATTATTGGAAATACTGCGCTTAAACTAGCTACTTCCATAATTAAAATTAATATATTAAAAACAACTAGAACAAAAAATATCTTTTTTTGATATGAGCTTAATAGTTTCCAAATTTTATTAAAAAGCATGTTCTGTTCTTTGATGAATAAATTTTAAAATCGTTAACAATTTATTTAGATATAGCTCCGCACTTGATTGGTTGACGATATTTCAACTTAATCATTTCTAAATATTTTATAAATTTTTAAAAACCAAATTTTTATTTTTGATTTTCAAATTAAAATTATTAATCGAAACATCAATAAAATTTTTCTCTCTATTAATAATTTTAAATATTTTCTTATAAAATGGTCCAGACAGGAAAATAAATTTGCTATTTTCCATATAAGAAAAAAAAGAACTCATAATAAATCCTTTGTTTTCATTTGCTTTACATTTTTTTAAGAAATTCAATATTTCTATTTGTGATAATTTATAATTATTTAAAATAGAAATTAATCCTTTGCAAAATTTTAGTATATATAAGTAGCTTTGTTCTTTAAACTTTTCACTTCTTATAAACATGTATTCGCTTAATATGTTTTCTTCGATCTCTTTTGATGAGTTTTTATTTTTGATTTTATATTTAATTCTAGGTATGTAAAATTCAATTTCAGGAGAGAGCCTCTTTTTTAAATCCTCAATAAGTTCTGTCTCCTTTTTTTTTTTATATTTAATTACTAACCACATTTATTCTTTGTCGTTCTCTATTTCTTTTTTAAGTTCGTTATATTCTTGCATTTTTAATTTCATGAATTCGATTGTAAGTTTTGTTCTATAAGCAATTCCTTTTTCAGTTAATATATACTTCACATATTTAATTTTATTTTTTTGCTTAGAGAAATTATTTATTTTTATTAATCCTTTCTTTTTTAAAGCCATTAAACAGTAATTCAATTTTCCTAAGCTAAAACTTAACGAAGACGCTAAATCTCTTTGGCTAACTCTTGGTTTAGCTTTAATTTTTCGAAGCAAATTTAATTCTTGCTGTGAATTATTTAATTTGTTCATAATTTGAACATATATGTACAATAATTGAACAATAAGATAAACACTTAAAATATTAAAAATAGTATGTTTTCCTATTATTTTTGAAGAAAAACGATTTTAAAAATTTTAGACGCGTAGATAATTATCAAAATACACCCTTGGAACTACTCTATTAATTTTTCCCTCTAAGAAAAAATTATAAGTTTTTATACCTAGAGCCTTAGAAACGGGTAACAAATTTGTTTCACAAGCAATGAGCATTTTACAACTTTTTGCAAATTTAATTGGATCTGTCTCTTTTAACATTTTAATATTTGTAAGATTATTTTTTTTCAATATTTGAATATATTTTTTTCTCTTTTCACTCGGGTGTATTTTTAAATAGATATTCGTACTATCATATTTTTTTTTAATAAAATTAATTGATTTCAAAACAAAGAATTCATCCGAAATTTTTATTTTTTCTTTTAATATTTTCTTAGCAGCATCTAGATTATTTGTAGCGATAATAATTTTATTTTTTTTTCTATAATGAGTCTTGTTTTTTTTAAGTTGTTCTAAATAGTGATTTTTTATTAATCTTATTTTAGATTTTGTAAAAATTTTTTTTGCTTTTTTTTTCGCATAAATATCGGAAACCCAGATTTCGTGTGGAAAAAAATATTTCTTTTTAAATTTAAATCTAAGTTTGTAATTTTTCCAATGGTCAATGAAAGAAATTATTATTTTTTTATATTTTTTTGCTAGTTTCCAAGACTTAAAATATTCTTTATAATTCCAACCAGTTCCTGCAATAATTATTTGATTCTCCTTTATTGCCTTTTTCAAGAAAAGTCTTTGCTTAAATTTTATTTTTTTTTGTTTAAAAATATTTTTTGCAGGGCCTGAAATTATACCTGAAAAACTAATTTTATTAAATTTTAGCCAGGATGAGATTAGCTCTGCGCCTCCAGCATCCCGACATATTATTAAAATTTTTTTTTTAGCGTAAATTTTCAATATTTCTCCATACCTTTTTAAATGCTTCAATTATTTTATTTACATCCTTTCTTCGAAGATCAAAAAGTTGGATCTGTAATCCTAAAAAAGTATTGTTTTGAAGATTTTCTGCTACTGGACATAGTCCTTTTTTGTATTTAATTTTTCTTGTAATTGACCAAGGAAAATTTTTTAAACCGTAAGCTATTTTTTTTTTATACATTGGATATAAATGTATTAGTACATATTTTTCTGTAAGTCCTTGAACTCCCTCTGCTGTTAGAGCCTTAAAAATTTTATACCTTTTAATTTTAAGTTTTTTTATATCTAGTATCATCGGATAAATATAATATGAATGTGTTGAGTGATTTCTAATTTTTGGCAACTTTAAACCTTTTAAATTTTTTAAACCAAAATTAAGTTTTCTAGCTATATCTTGTTTTAATTTTACCCTCTCTTTTACTTTTTTTAATTGTTGAATGCCAATAGCTGCTTCTATCTCTCCCATTCTAAAATTATATCCAATCATGTTAACAATTTTTTTTTTTGAGCTATTTTCTACAACGGCTTCAGCATGGTTTCTCAAAGAATACATCTTATTTGCATAAACTTTATTATTTGTAACTATCACTCCTCCCTCACCTGTATTTATATGTTTATGATAATTTAGACTGTAACCTCCTATGTCGCCAATAGATGATACATACTTCCCTTTATATTTTGTTAAAATTGATTGAGCGGAGTCACAAATCAATTTTAGTTTATTTCTTTTTGCAATTTTTTTAAGCGCTTGGTAATCACAGCTTTGACCAAAAATATCTACTGCTAAAATTGCTTTTGTTTTTTTTGTAATTTTTTTTTCGACGGATTTAGGGTCAATACAAAATGTCTCTGGCTCAATATCAGCAAATACAGGAATACAATTCCAGTGAATTATTGCAGTAGCAGTAGCACACATTGTCCATGGAGTAGTAATTATCTCATCTCCAGGATTTACATCTAAAGCACCAATTGATGCTATAAGTCCGGAGGTCCAAGAATTAACGCTTATAGAATATTTTACCTTAAAAAATTTGCTCCACTGTTCCTCAAATTTTTTTACTTGAGTTCCACCAAAAAAAGAGTCTCCCTTAGACGCAATAAACCCAGATAACACACCGGTTTTCATTACTTTAACTACAGATTTTATATCATTGCTATCAATTGAATTATTTCTTTTAAATTTATAGTTAATGACTGGTTTTCCTTTTCTAATGGCCAAAATATTTTTTTTCATATTTTTGAGACTATTTTATCAATTATTTTTTCAGTATTCAAAACATCTTTATTTAAAACTGGATAGTTTTTTTTATCTTTGATGTGTAATAAAACATTGTCTAAAACATTTTTTTGAGAATAGTGCATATGAGTTTTTAAAGACGATTTTTTTTTATTATTATATACCAGAATTTTATTCGACGAAAAAGCAAACTTAATCTTTTTAATTTTATTATCTATGACTATTTCATGATTAATCTTTTGTTTTTTCCTCACTGAAAAAAAACTTACTTTGTTGTTTTTTTTAAATACTAAATCAAAATCGTATCTAAAATTTTTTTTTTTTTTATTATTAGTATTTTTAAGTTGAATTTTTTTTGGATAACCAAACAATTTCGTAAAAAGTAAAATAAAGTGAGATGCATTATTGAGAATATTCTCATAATAAAAAACTTTTACTTTTGTAGAATTTTTTAATAAAAAATTTTTATTATTATTTAGCGTTTTCTCAATTATGGGGTCACATTGTCTAATATAATTTACAAATAAAGCTTTCTTTTTTTGATTAATTTTTTTTAAAATATTTTTGGTTTTGCTTACTTCATCTGTAAGGGGTTTTTCACAGATAATATATTTGATATATTTTTTTTTAATTACCGATTTTAAAATAGAATAATGAGATTTAATCGGTGTTGCGATTATTACTAGCTCAGGCTTCGAAATGTTTAAAGCATTAGATATAGTCTTAAAAGCTTTAATTTTAAATTTTTTTTGAAACAATTTTCTTTTAATTAGGCTGTTATCTACTGCGGAAATTAGATTAAAATTCTTATTCCTTTTTATTGCATTAGCATGAGATTTTATTTTTTTTGTAGAAAAATAATCATACCCCATACCGATTTTTCCTAAACCTATTAAAGCTGTATCAATTTTCATTTACAGTTTTTTTCAATATAATTATGAATTAATTTTTTAGCAGAAGTTTTTCTGCCTTTTAAACCATATAAATTTTCTATTACTAACTTATCATTTTTATAAAGAAAATTATTTTTATTAGATAAATACTTTTTAGTTTTATTGAATAATTCATCAAAATCTTTGCAACATATTCTTTTAGGTACGTAATTTGGGATTGAAAAGACCATATTTTTTAAATTGTGAGAATAATCATAAAATAACAATTTTTTTTTAAACTCTAAACACTCATCCACCAACCCTGTTCTTTGGGCTATGATTAAATCTGCATAACTGCATGTTCTGTAAGATTCTAAGAGTCTGTAATTGTTTTCGATAGAAATATTTTTATTATTTTTTACTTTTTGAAGGATTTTTTTAAAGGAGGTCCTAGAGCTCCATTCAAAATTTCTAAACCTCATCAGAATGTGTATATTTTTAATTCGGTTTGAAAGTTCTAAAATATCCTCAATAAATTTTTTTTGAGATAATTCATTATGTTCTAATTCAATCAATTTCTCATATTTTTTTTCAACCGGTAAAGATGATCCAAGAGCAACGATTATCTTTTTTGATTTTTTTAATTTCAAAATTCTGTTAGGTATTTTTTCTTTTTTAATAACATTAAAAAATTCAGCTCTGTATTGTCCTACTGGGATAGTTTTTTTTACGCTAAAGGATTTAGATTTTTTTATTATTTTATCAGAGTGAGAACTACAAGAAAAATATTTATCAGCAATTACATTATAAAAAGTCTTTAGATAAATTCCAATAAATCTCTCTTGCGTTGCTATAACTTCTATCTTTTTTTCTTTTAAAGCTAAGATTAATCCTTTTGGGCACAAATGATCATAATCAATTAAAGCATACTTTAATCTTTCAAAATTATTTAAAATTTTACTGTATTTTAAATAACTTTGATAAATGAAAAAAAATAACATCCATGAAATAAAATTTTTAATACTAAGTATAGAAAATATATTTTTTAGAAATATGTTTATAAGTTTTCCTAAAATTTTCCTCTTACTTATATGAAATGAGTTTAAATAAATCCATGATGAAGTTTCTAAGTTAACTTCATGGGGGTAATAACTGAGATGTAGCAAGTTGTTAGGATGTAAAATTGAGTTTATTTTGTCTGAATAAAATAATTTTTTTTGATAAAGATTATCTCCAGCAATAAAGTCTCTGTGATGAATAAGAGCTATTTTTTTTTTTCGATAATCTGAAGACATTTTTTTTCTTATAAATTTTTTTTTTTTTACTTTTCTTTCTTCTCTTTGAAAAAATATTAAAGGAATGATAATTTTAGAAAAATTTTTATTATTACTACTTATACAAAAATCCCAAAAATCAAAACTTATGAAAATGATTTTTTTCTTTTTGTTTTCATTTGACCAAATATCAAAGATTAAATTTTTCTTATTTAATTTTGAGTGAAGAAAATCCATAAAACAGATTTTTAAATGATTTTTGTTTATTTGCTTGCTTTTAAAAATTTTTAAAAATTTATTAATTAAGTTTTCGTTTATTAACTTTTCGTTTCTTTTATAAAAGATGTTTTTTGGGTCGTGAGTGCTTCTAATATAAATATCGGTGTTGATATTTGAAATTTCTTTAATTGGAAGCTGCTCTATATTTCTTTCTTTCAACTTAAAAAATAATTTTTTTCTTTTTTCTTTTTCTCCTCCAAGCTCCAAATAAAATATTTTAAAGTTGAATAAAGACAAAATAGGTACGAAAAGATAATTAAAATTGTCTATTTTATTAAAAATAATATGCATCTGCTTTAGAATTCAAGTTTAAATAAGTTTTAATAGTAAATTTCATAATACTTGGAAATTTTGACTTTAATTTCTTAAATAAAACATTATTATATGTTCAAATGTTGAACGGTCAAGGCTATAACGCTAAAACTTTATGAAAAATATTAAAATTCTCGCTACTGTCGAGGCTAGAATGAGCTCAACAAGATTGCCTGGAAAGGTAATGAAAAAACTAGGTAAGTATAATTTATTAGAGTTACTACTCAAAAGGGTGAGAAAATCAAAATATATAAGTGATGTAATTGTTGCTACAACAACTAATAAAAAAGACGATAAAATTGTAAATTTTTTAAAAAAAAAAAAAATTAAATTTTTCAGAGGTGATGAAAACAATGTAACAAAAAGAATAATTCAGACAGCTGAAGCTTTTAATGGTAAAATGATTGTGCAGCTTACTGCGGATAATCCATTTGTTGATCCTGCTATAATTGATTATATGATCAAATTTTATCTAAAAAATATTTCAAAATTTCAATATGTAACAAATTGTGGGTTTGGAAATTATGATAAAAGTCACGTTCCTTTAGGGTTTAATACTCAAATTTTCTTATTAAAACATCTTAAAAATAATTATAAATATTGTAATAAAAAGGATCTACGAGAACATCCAAGTTTATATTTTTATAGAGAGGGGAAAAAAAAATACAAATTGAAAAATTTACCACTGCCAACAAAATATAAAACAAACTTAAACATTCGGTTAACAGTTGATACAATTGAAGATTTAAGATTAGCAAGATTAGTTTTTAAAAAATTAAATGGTGATAAAAATCTTAATTTTGGATTGGCTGAAATAATTAGTTTTTTTAAAAAAAATCAATCCTATTTGCGCATAAATAGAAAGACCATACAAAAAAAAGTAAATTTAAATACATGATAAGCACAAATAAATTTAATAATAAAATAAAAAAAAATATAATGTCTGGTGAGGAGAATATTCTTAAAGGTATCGATAAAATCAAATCTTTAAAAAGAAAAATTATATTGATTACGAAAAAAAATAAACTTATTGGAACAGTTACTGATGGTGATTTGAGAAAATCTTTCTTTCTCAAAAATAATAATTTTAAATTAAAGGATATAATGAATAGAAAACCAAGGGTAATAAAGAATGGAATTAGAAACTTTAAAAATGAAGAAATATTTAAAATTAATTACGTGCCTGTTTTAGATGGAAAAAACAATCTTATTGATTTAAAAAATTTAAGCACTACCTCAAAAATTGAATTCAAGAATCACGTAGTTATTTTTGCAGGAGGTTTTGGAAAAAGACTTTATCCCTTTACAAAAAAAATACCTAAACCCATGCTTAAAATAAAAAATAAGCCAAACCTAGAGACATTAATAAAAAAAATAAAAACTTCTGGATTTAATAATATTACTGTCACAATTTTTTACAAAAATAAATATTTTAAAAAAAAATTTAAAGGCAAAAAAATTAATTTTTTAACGGAAAAGAAACCTCTTGGAACAGCCGGAAGTTTAAAAGAAATAAAATATAAAAATAATCTTCCAGTAATAGCAATCAATGCTGATTTAATTTCTGACCTAGATCTTAAAAATTTAATGTTTTTTCATAATTCAAATAATTCAGATTTTACAGTAAGTGTAAAAGATCGATCATTTGAAATTCCATTTGCAACAATCGATATAAGAAAAAATAAAATTAAAAATTTAGAGGAGAAGCCAAAAAAACATTATTTTTTTAATGCTGGTATTTACATGATGAACCAAAACCTGATTAAGAAACTTATTTTAAAAAATGAAAAGATTGATATGACAGATTTGATTAAAAGATCATTAAGAGGAAAGTACAAATTAATGCCATTCTATCATCATGAAAAATGGATTGATTATGGAACACTTAAAGAGTATTTGAAAGTTAGATAGTGAATTATTTAAATATTAATAAATTAGAAGAAAAAATTTTTGGAAAGAAATCAAGATTCGCTTTAAATAAGAAGCAGGAAAATGAGCTTGCCCGATCCTTTAAAAATTCGAATATTCTTATAGCTGGCGCGGCTGGCTCAATCGGTAAAGCGTTTTCTCTTAAACTTAAAAAATATAAAATCGAAAAATTAATTTTTTTAGACAAAAATGAAAACTCATTAACTGAATTGAATCGTGAGGTAAATTTATTATTTAAAAATAACATTTCTAGAGAATATATTTGTCATGATATTAATGATTTAAACCTTCAAAATATTTTAAGAAACTTCAAGGTAAATCATTTTTTTAATTTTGCAGCTCTCAAACATGTTAGAAGTGAGGAAAATATTCACTCTTTAGCATATTTATTTAAAACAAATTGTATAAGTCCTTTTAGAATGGGTAACTTAAAAAATATAAAATCTTTAAAAAAAGTCTTTTTTATTTCAACTGATAAAGCTGCATATCCATCTAGTCTAATGGGATGTTCTAAAAAAATAATGGAAAATGAACTTTATAAAATAAAGAAAAAATATAAATCAAAATTTGTCTCAACAGTAAGATTCGCTAATGTATCTTTTTCAAATGGAAGCTTGCTCGAAAATATATATAAGAAAACAATATCCAATTTGCCTTTTGGAGTACCAAATTCAATAAAAAGATATTTTGTCACTCATTCTGAAGCAGCAGACTTATGTTTTATTTCTCTATTAAATGAGGCAAACAATTCAATAATTATTCCATCTCACAAAACTGTTGGTAAGCAAATTTACTTAAAAGAATTAGCGGTGAAAATTGTTAAATTATTGAAAAAAAAACCAATTTTCATAAAAAAAATTCAGAAAATGAATAACAATTTTCAACAAATTATTATAGAAACTGGTGACATTAAAGGCCAGAAAAATAAAGAATTTTTTTATGAAGATAAAGAGATAGTTAAAAATTTTTATGGAGATATTAGAGTAAAAAAAATTTCTTTATATCAAAACACTAATTCAAAAAATTATAAATTATTTCTTAAAAGGCCGAGAAATTTAAATGATTATTTATCATTTTTTGGTAAAATATTTACTAATAGATATTTTTCTACTAAGGATAAGAATAGGATTTATCTAAAGAATATTATTTAATAATCAATAGAAATCTTTCCATGAAAATTTATGTTCGTCCTTGACATTTTTTTTTAGTCTTTTTCCTAAAAGTTTTTTATAAAATAAAGGAGAAATACCTCCTCCTGGTCTTTTAGCAATGATATTGTGCATATTTAAGCTAAAATTCTTTTTAATTTTTCCGTTTGCATAAATGCTCCTTCTAGCATTAGTTCTTGATTTTTTTTCAGCTTTAAAAATTTCTCTATTTGAAGAGTGACCGTTTATTAATTTAAGAATTGAAATATTTTTTCTTAATTTTAAAAAATCGTTGTAATCCATAGCGTGAAAATGGTCATTGTTTTTTCTTCCCTTAAATTTATCGAGAGTAAAATGTTTTTCTATAATGCTAGCACCTTTTTGAAAGGCATTAACTAAAACCGTTCCACTTTCGTCAGGAATTGTGTGGTCAGAATATCCAATAGTTAATTTGTTAAATTTTTTTTTCAAAAAAGAAATAATTTCTAAATGTGCGTCAACGTATTTTGTGGGATAAGAGAGTATACAATGCATTAAAGCAAGATCTACCTTTGGGTAATTTCTATTTATATAATTTTTAACAAATTTTATCTCTTCAAAATTGCTCGCGCCTGTAGAGAGTAAGATTGGTTTTTTAAATTTTGCAACTTGATCCAGCAGTATTAGGTTCGTTAAATCTGCAGATGCAATTTTAAAAAATTTTACAATTCTATTTAAAAATATAGCGGACTTGATATCAAAGGGTGTTGACAAAAATTCGATTTTATAATGATTACACATTTTTTTTAGTTTGATGTACTCAGCTTCTTTAAATTTGTCATATTTCTTAAATAATTTAAATTGACTTTTTATGTTCACTTTTTTCAGGTCCCAATAATACGGACTTTTTTTTGCTGCAATTGTTTCGGCGGTATAAGTTTGAAATTTAACTGCATCAGCACCCCCAATTTTTGCCTGTTTGATTATTTTTTCTGCAATACTGAGGCTATTCTCGTGATTTACTCCTACTTCTGCAATTAAGTATGGGTTAGAATTTTTTATTATCTGTTTAAATTTCATTAATATATTTATCAATTAGTAGACATATATTTTTAAGTCCATTCTTTTTAAAATTTTTAATATTTTTTTTCCTTATTTTTTTATAGTAACTATAATTGTTTGACAATTTATTTAATTCTATTGAAATTTCTTTTAATTTGTCAGGTTTATAAAATTTTGCATGCCCTTTTTTGTGAAAATATCTCCCTCTTAATATCTCAGTTTTTTCAGACGATACTAATACACATGGAATTCCAAAAAAAGAAAGTTCGAATGAAAAATTCCCACAACCAGATATAGCTAGATCGGCTTTTTTGTAAATTTCAGAAATTTTTTTTACATAGGTAAATTGTTTAATCTTAATATTACCAGAGTTAATTAATTTTAATTTTAATCTTTTTGGTGTTTTGATAATACATTTATTAATTTTATTTGAATCCAGATTTTCAATACACTTTATGATTTTACTTAAATTATTAAATGCATCCGTAGCTCCTTGATTGATAAACAATGTATATTTTTTTTTTCTTTTTTTTTTTATTGAAAAAAAAGATTCTGGATAAGGATACCATTTTGGACCAGAGTAATCATTTTTTGATAGTTCGAGTGGATTTATATTAATCAACCTTTTGTGAAATTTTTGCTTATTATCAAAAGCAATATATTTTGTGTCATTTTTAAATAATTTTTTAGAATATTTTTTAAAATCATAGATTACTAAATTATGACTATTTTTTCTTAAAATTTTGGTTATAGCGGGAAGATTTTTATTTACTAAAAATCTACAGGTATATTTTTTTTCTATTTTTTTGAAAATCTGTAAAGATCTGTAAAGGTGTCCTTTGCCTAACTTTTTTGAAAATTCAGTAAAAAGTAAAATCTTTTTTTTCATTGGTATAAGTTTTTTAAACATAAATATGTTAAAAATGATATAAAAAAACAATGCGTAAAGGTTTAATCGTTTCTGGATATAAGGGATATATTGGTTCGTATTTTTGCAAAATACTTAAAGAAAAAGGCATAAGATTAAATAAATTTGATTTCAATAAGAAGCGAAAAAATTTTAAGAATTTTTCCCATTTTTTTCATTTTAGTTTTGATATTGATATAAAAAAAAATTCTCTTAAAAAAAATGAAAAAAGGCTGCAAGAAGTTCTGAATATATGTAAAAAAAATAATATTAAATTAATTTTTCCTAGTACATGTACTTATAAATATAATAAAAACAATAAAAGAGTATCAGATTCAATTCTTGCAATTAATAGATACTCTAAATCAAAAATTCAATGTGAGAGAAAAATAATTAATTACTCTAAAAAATATGATTTAGATTATTTTATTTTTAGAATTTTTAATGTTTACGGCGGAAATAATTTTAATAAAGGAGTTGTTTCTGATCTGATAAATAAATTTAGAAAATATAAAACAATAAATCTAGTTCATTCTCAAAATTCTAGGGACTTTATTAATTTGGATGATTTGTCAAATTTATTTTTAAAAAGTTTATTAATAAAAAGATCAGGTATTTTTGAAGTTGGTAGTGGAAGATCAATTTCAATTAAAAAACTTGCTACATCTATAAAAAAAGTATTTAATTTTGACTCAAATTTAGTCTTTATAAAACCTTTTAAATCATCAAAGAATACTTTTTCAAAATCAAATATCTATTATACTAAATTAGTCTTTTCTTGGAAACCTAAGATAAATTTAATCAAAGGCTTAAAGAAACTAAAATTTTAATTTAATTATAAAAATTTTTTTCAGTGCATAAATCAAGCCAATTGAGCTATTAGTACTGGTCAGCTTCACGCGTTACCGCGCTTCCACATCCAGCCTATCAACGTAGT
>MDTG01445074.1_pt1 | contig 48274 bp, 57 predicted proteins | sample 811421 | NCBI WGS metagenome assembly MDTG01 (sample SAMN05326645, study PRJNA326480) | marine metagenome | isolation source: seawater | place: Pacific Ocean: South East | collected 2011 | reverse complement strand
CTTGATTGTGGCACTTGAAGCAAAAAAAAAAGATTAAACTATGGCACACAAAAAAGGAGTAGGTAGTTCCAAGAACGGTAGAGAATCGGAATCGAAACGCTTAGGCGTAAAAATATTTGGTGGACAGCACGCTATTGCAGGGAACATTATTGTTCGTCAGCGCGGTACCACACACCACCCAGGAGACAATGTATATCTAGGTAAAGACCATACACTTCACGCCAAAGTAGATGGTGTTGTTCATTTTACCAAAAAGAAAAACAACCGCTCGTACGTTTCTGTTGAACCAGAGTAGTAACCGGAAACGTATTAATAAATAAAACCCCGATGCATAGCATCGGGGTTTTTGGTTCCGCCACTAATTAATGGATATATATGCTTAGTATCTATAATATTCTGGTTTATACGGCCCTTGAACAGGAACGCTGATATAATCCGCTTGATCTTTATCTAATTCTTCAAGCTCAACACCGAGTTTGTGTAGGTGTAAACGCGCTACTTTTTCATCTAAATGCTTGGGCAGCATATACACCTTGTTTTCGTAGTTATCAGCATTTTTCCAAAGTTCTATCTGCGCCAACGTTTGGTTTGTAAATGAGTTGCTCATCACAAAGCTAGGGTGGCCCGTAGCACAGCCTAAATTTACCAATCGGCCTTCGGCAAGTATAATGATATCTTTGTCTTCCACCGTATACTTATCAACTTGTGGCTTGATTTCTACTTTGCTATCGCCGTAGTTGTCATTTAGCCATGCCATATCTATCTCGTTATCAAAGTGACCAATGTTACATACAATGGCTTTGTCTTTCATGGCACGGAAATGACGCTCAGCAACAATGTCTTTGTTCCCTGTAGCCGTTACAACAATGTCTGCGTTACCAATGACTGTTTCTAGTTTCTTTACTTCATAACCATCCATGGAGGCTTGAAGCGCACAAATCGGATCAATTTCAGTTACGGTAACGATAGCGCCTGCTCCTTGGAAAGAAGCAACGGTACCTTTACCAACATCACCATATCCAGCGACAACAACGCGCTTTCCAGCAAGCATGATGTCTGTAGCACGACGTACCGCATCAACCGCTGATTCTTTACATCCGTATTTGTTGTCAAACTTCGACTTGGTTACCGAGTCGTTTACGTTAATGGCAGGTAACGGAAGTGTTCCGTTTTGCATACGCTCATATAAACGGTGAACACCCGTAGTTGTTTCTTCAGAGATTCCTTTGATGCCTACAGCAAGCTCAGGAAATTCATCAAGAATCATATTGGTTAAGTCGCCACCATCATCTAAAATCAAGTTTAGGGGTTTGCGATCTTCACCAAAGAATATTGTTTGTTCGATACACCAGTTAAATTCTTCTTCGTTCATTCCTTTCCAAGCATAAACAGGAATTCCAGCAGCAGCGATAGCCGCTGCAGCGTGGTCTTGAGTTGAGAAAATATTACATGAACTCCATGTAACATCTGCCCCAAGCGCTGTAAGTGTTTCGATTAGCACAGCTGTTTGAATGGTCATGTGCAAGCATCCAGCGATGCGCGCACCTTTAAGCGGCTGCTCAGCACCATATTCTTGACGAAGTGCTATAAGCCCTGGCATTTCTGCCTCTGCTAATTCAATTTCTTTTCTTCCCCAATCAGCCAAAGTAATGTCTTTGACTTTATGAGGAAAGTAGGTAGTCGTTTTCGTAGCCATATTTGTATATTTGATTTATAGCAATTAGTTGACAAATTTACAATTTTACATGCCCATTTACAAACAAGAGCAGCTCCCATATAATACGCAGTTTTTGGTTTGGCATATTTTGGAAGATGAAACCGTATTACGTAAGGGCATAGAACTCACCAATTTGTGTATCAACAGACTAAGCAAGATGAAATCTGATGTTCATCGTTGCGGATTTTTAAGCGTACGCCAGCTTTTAGCCGCTGCTGGTTACACGCCAAGCGCACTGCATTATGACGATTTTGGCAAGCCACATTTGACCAATGGAAAGTTTATTTCTATCACGCATTCGCATCAATTTTCTGCCATTGCTATTGGCGACAAATCGTTAGGGATTGATATTGAAAAAGAACTTCCTAAGGTTCATCGAATCGCATCTAGGTTTTTGGATGTGTCTGAACTTACACCTAATGCAACAGATCGAATCCGTACCACGCAATGGTGCATCAAAGAAGCTGCTTACAAAGCTTTGGGTATGAAAGGAGTTAGTTTTTTGCATGATATCCGCATTACAAATTTGGACACTGAACATCCTGTGGCACTAGTTAAGCTAAATCAAAAGACAATAAAACTTAATAATTGGCAGTATTTTTGGGATCAGTTCTCATGTGCTGTAGCCATTAAATCACGATAATTATGGAAATTTCGGTTGAACTCAAACTCACGCCACTTCAAGATAATTTTATACCACCCATCATCCCATTTATAAAAGCCTTGCGTGCATCGGGTTGTAATGTTAAAAAAACGCCGCTAAGCACACAAGTTTATGGCGAATTTTCAACCGTTATGTCATTGATAACTAAAGCGACGCATGAAGCTTTCGAACAAACAGAACATATCATTTTAAATATGAAAGTGGTCAAAACTAACCGCAGCGACTATGAGCCAACTTCTTGAGCTACTATTTGGGCAATATTCAGCATATCAGGCTATAGATATAGCACTTGAAATTACCGCTGTAGTATTTGGTTTTTTAAGTGTTTGGTATGCTAAGAAAAACCATATTTGGGTATTTCCAACAGGACTGATTTCAACCTCAATTTTTGTCTATTTGCTTTGGAAGTGGGCACTTCTGGGCGACATGATGATAAACGCATATTATTTTGCAATGAGTGTATACGGCTGGTACGTTTGGACACGAAAAACAAACGACCAAGCAACTCCAATAAGCCGAACAAATATCAAAGAAAAACGAATATCATTTGTTATTTTTATAACTACGCTGGTGTTTGTTTACGCAGTATATCAATCGGCAGGGAAGTGGACATCTTGGACAGCCTATGTTGATACTGTTACCACAGCCATGTTCTTTGTTGGCATGTGGCTTATGGCACGGAGGAAGATTGAAAATTGGATTTTTTGGATTATCGGCGATATCATTTCGTTACCGCTCTATTTTCACAAAGGACTAACCTTTACAAGCCTGCAATACCTTATCTTTACAATCATTGCCATTTACGGCTTTTTAGCATGGAAACACGTCTTAACCAATTCAAAAGTAATTGCATAAAAGTAGCGCTGTTTGGTCCTGAATCTACAGGAAAAACGACATTGGCTCAAGGTTTGGCAAATCATTACAATACAACGTGGGTTCCAGAATTTGCCAGAACATATCTAGAGGAAAAATGGCATAAATCATATGAAATGTGTGCACCAGAGGATATTTTACCGATTGCCATTGGACAACTAAAACTAGAAAACGAGGCTGTAAAAAGAGCAAATAAAGTTCTCTTTTGTGACACCACATTACTATCCACACAAGTGTACTCAGAAGACTATTTTGACGGTTGGTGTGACAAAAATGTGGTGCAAGCCAACAAAGAAAATCGATACGACCTATACTTTTTGACGGATATTGACGTTCCATGGGAAGCGGATTTACTTCGTGACAGGCCCAACCATCGCGAAGAGATGTTTGAAAAATTTGCTGCTGCCTTAAAGAAACGAGATCTAACCTACACCCTGCTAAGCGGTTCGCACGAACAACGAATGAAATGCGCTATTGAAAAACTAAACAAAATATATGAAACACACATTTACGCAAAAGGATAAACTTACTTTAGAAGAATGGGGTATTTCGGAATCCGATGCGCAAGAGCAATTATACTTGTTGCAAAATGGAGCGAATTATGCCCATTTAGAACGACCAGCAACACAAAACGATGGTATTACAGTTTTAACGGAAAAAGAGACTTCTAAATATGCCTTACTTTTTGATGAAGAAAAATCAAACTTTTCTATATCCCGATTTATACCGGCATCGGGAATGGCGAGTCGTATGTTTAATTTTTTACATTTTTTTCTCAAACGGTATGATAACGAAAAAGAAACGCTACGTAGTTACTTAAACCGAAACAAGACCTTTAAGTTAAGCGTTTTTCTTGGAGGTATTGAAAAGCTCCCTTTCTTTACTCAAATTCGAAAAGCAATAAATAAAGGAGAAAGTGGTACTCTTCAAAAAGACTACAGGGATTTGTTTATAAAGAAAACGTTCACTAGTCTTGGTAAGCTACCCAAAGCCTTAATTCCTTTTCATAAGTACGACACGGAGCTACGAACGGCTGCGGAAGAGCAATTATTTTTCTCTACCAAATTTTTGGCAAACAAAGGCAGCATGAAAATCCATTTTACAATTCCGCCAACGACTAAAAGGGCTTTTGAGGAACATCTTCAAAAGACAATTTCGCAGTTAAATTCCACAGCTGCTGTTCAAACACATTTGAGTTTTTCATATCAGAGTAAAAGTACAGATACATTAGCTTGTGAGGCGGACGGTACTGCGTTTCGCAACCAAGATGGTATGCTTGTTTTTCGTGCTGGCGGGCATGGTTCGCTCATTGGGAATTTAAATGCTGTTGAAAATGAAATTATATTTTTATCCAATATTGATAACATTTTGGTTTCTAAATATCATGAGCAAGCCGCCCTGTTTAAAAAAATGTTAGCTGGTATGTTGATTTCGCTTCAAAACCAAATTCACCAATATGCTCGTGCATTGGAAAACGGGGACGCAATTGATTTGTTTGAGGTAAAAACATTTTTACAAGTGAAACTCAATGTGAGTGTTCCTCAATCTTTGCAAGGTAATCAACTCATATTGTTTTTTAAACAAAAACTAAACCGCCCACTTCGTGTGTGTGGTATGGTAAAAAATGAAGGTGAACCAGGAGGAGGCCCTTTTTGGGTAGAAAATAAAGGCGAAGTTAGCCTTCAGATTGTTGAAGGTGCTCAAGTAAATGCTAAAGACAAAAAGCAAAAGATGACATATAAAAAAGGGACGCATTTTAATCCAGTTGATATTGTTTGCGGTGTGTACAATCACAATGGAAATAAATATGATTTGATACATTTTGTAGATTATAGCGCTAATTTTATTACTGAAAAATTTGTAAACGGCACTTCTATTAAAGCACTGGAACGTCCAGGATTATGGAATGGCGCTATGGCGGATTGGAACACTATTTTTGTGGAAGTGCCAGTACGGACATTCAATCCGGTAAAAACAGTAAATGATTTGTTGCGACCCTTGCACCAATCCACATAATTAAATTATATTTGCATCGTCTCTAGGGGTGCCTTACGGCTGAGATTATACCCGTTGAACCTGGGCAGGTAATGCTGCCAAGGAATATGTTTAACTAAAATCATTGTAAATAATACCCCTTTATTTGCCTAAGAGCAAATGAAAATAATTTTGCCCTAAGGGCTCGTGAAGTTTTTACTATTCAATAGAATACAAAAAATAATTTTGGCTCTGAGGATGCATTACTTCAAGCGACAATAAATTTTACTAATTAAAGAGATATAAAATATAGAGTTATGGCAAAAAAAGAAATAGTTCCTTCAAAAAAATCGCGAATAACTAGAGATAATTTTCCGTCATCAAAAAAAGTTTATATAAAAGGCACCATTCATAAGGATATTAATGTCTCAATGCGCGAAATTGAGCTGAATGAGTCAAAGCCAATGTTTAAGAGTGAAGCTTTTGTAAAAGACAAAAATCAGCCGGTAACGGTGTACGACACTTCTGGTCCATATACTGATCCAAAGATCAATATTGATATAAAAGTTGGCATACCCAAACTAAGAGAAAACTGGATATTAGATAGAAATGATGTTGAGCAATTGGGTGAAATTAGTTCAGAATATGGAAAAGATAGACTGTATAATTCTGAGTTAAACCATTTAAGGTTCGGTCATTTAAAAAAGCCGTTAGCTGCTAAAAAAGGAAAGAATGTTACTCAAATGCATTATGCTAGAAAGGGAATTATTACTCCAGAAATGGAATATATAGCAATTAGGGAGAATCAAAAATTAAGTCAACAAAATTCAATTACGGAACAGCACCCCGGACAACCCTTTGGCGCAAAAATTCCAAATAAAATCACTCCTGAGTTTGTTAGAAAGGAAGTAGCTGAAGGAAGGGCTATCATTCCTAATAATATCAATCACCCAGAAAGTGAGCCAATGATTATAGGGCGTAATTTTTTGGTTAAGATTAATGCTAATATTGGAAATTCTGCTGTAGTTTCAACTATTGAGGAAGAAGTAGAAAAAATGGTATGGGCAACAAGATGGGGAGCAGATACTGTTATGGACCTTTCGACAGGAAAAAATATCCATGAAACAAGAGAATGGATTATTAGAAATTCTCCCGTACCCATTGGAACAGTTCCTATTTATCAAGCTTTAGAAAAAGTTAACGGAAAAGCTGAAGATTTGACTTGGGAATTATTTAAAGACACCCTTATTGAACAAGCTGAACAAGGAGTAGATTACTTTACTATACATGCAGGTGTTAGATTAAAATATGTGCCATTAACAGCAAACAGAGTAACAGGAATTGTTTCTAGAGGAGGTTCTATTATGGCAAAATGGTGTTTAGCCCATCACAAAGAGAATTTTTTGTATGCACATTTTGAAGAGATTTGTGAAATTATGAAGAAATACGATGTAGCTTTTTCACTTGGGGATGGTTTAAGACCTGGATCTATTGCCGATGCTAACGATGCAGCTCAGTTTGGTGAACTAGAGACACTTGGAGAGCTTACTAAAATTGCTTGGAAAAATGATGTTCAGGTTATGATTGAAGGTCCCGGACATATTCCTATGCATATGATTAAAGAAAACATGGATAAGCAATTGGAGCTATGTGACGAAGCTCCGTTTTATACCTTAGGTCCTTTGACTACAGATATTGCACCTGGATATGACCATATAACATCTGGAATAGGAGCGGCCATGATTGGCTGGTATGGTTGTGCAATGCTATGCTATGTTACTCCAAAAGAGCACTTAGGCTTACCGAATCGTGATGATGTAAAAACAGGCGTTATCACGTATAAGTTAGCAGCTCACGCTGCTGATTTGGCAAAAGGTCATCCTGGAGCTCAATACAGAGACGATGCTCTTAGTAAAGCTCGTTTTGAGTTTAGATGGAAGGATCAATTTAACTTATCTCTTGACCCCGATACCGCAAGAGCCTATCACGATGAAACATTGCCTTCTGAAAATGCGAAAGTCGCTCATTTTTGCTCTATGTGTGGACCAAATTTTTGTTCAATGAAAATAACTCAAGATGTTAGAGATTATGCTTCAAAACATGGTATTACTGACCAAGAGGCTATTGTAAAAGGAATGGAAGAAAAATCAAAAGAGTTTAATGAGAAAGGGGCTGAAGTATATCTTGAAGAAGATAAGGTAGAGTCTCGATAATATTTCAATTGACGGTCATCATTAATAAATAAAATATGAATAACATTAACATACTTGAAGAAATAAGAAAACAATCGCCTCTTGTTCATAACATTACCAATTATGTAGTTATGAATAATACAGCCAATGCACTACTTAGTATTGGAGCATCACCAGTAATGGCGCATTCGAAAGATGAAGTTGAGGACATTGTATCTATATCCTCATCACTTGTAATAAATATGGGAACACTCAGTGAAAAATGGATTGACAGTATGATTATTGCTGGAAAAAAAGCGAAACTATTAGGAAAACCAATTGTTTTTGACCCTGTTGGTGTTGGCGCATCAAAATACAGAACCGAAACGGCAGAAAAAATTATAACTGAAGTTAAGCCTGATGTAATCAGAGGAAATGCATCAGAAATTATGGCATTGGCTCAGCTGTCAACAATAACCAAAGGAGTTGATAGCACTGCACGAAGTTTTGAGGCTGTAGATGGAGCACTGCACCTTTCAAAAAAATTGAATAATACAATTATTGTAAGTGGGGCGGTTGACTATATTGTTACAAAAGAAAAAGTAACAAAAGTTGGTAATGGTAGTGCTTTGATGTCTAAAGTAACTGGAATGGGATGTACAGCCACAAGTATTGTTGGCGCATGTATAGCCGTTGATAAAGATTTACACAATGCCGCTGTATCCGCCATGGTTTTTATGGGATTAGCAGGTGAAAAAGCCGAGAAAATGTCGGACGGGCCTGGATCATTTCAAGTAAAATTTTTAGATGCTTTACATAATCTTTCAGCCGATGACCCGGAAGAAAAAACCAAAGTAAATGAAGAAAGTTGATTTTTCTTTCATGTTTGTTACTGACGACAGAATTACCGAAAATGAAAAATTTTATTGGCTACTAGAAAAAGTTTTAATTGGCGGTGCAACAATTATACAACTTAGAGAAAAAAATATTGAAACAATTAATTTTTACAAAAGGGCTTTAGAGGTAAAAAAAATATGTGATACATATAAAACACCTTTGATAATTAATGATAGATTAGATGTTGCGTTATCAATAGACGCAGATGGTCTGCATCTGGGACAAAATGATATGCCCGTAAATATTGCGAGAAAGTTTCTTGGAAAAGACAAGATTATTGGGATTTCTGTGAGTAATAAAAAACAACTGGAAACAGCAAACACATCTGATGCAGATTATATAGGGTTATCGCCAATTTTTAAAACAAACACCAAAACAGAGAACATAGCCGCTCCTTTAGGTCTCAATGGCTTGAAATCATTGAAATCAATTACTAAAAAGCCAATTATTTGTATTGGGGGTATTGATAGTAAAAATGTTGAGGACGTTATTTATAATGGATCTGATGGAGTCGCAATTGTTTCTGCAATATCAGAAAGCTTTCACCCAGAAAAAATAACAAAAAAGCTTAAAAATTTAATTTCAAAAGGAAAAAAGTAGAATCCATTTAATTATTTGAATGAAAGGGATTAGTAATAGATATAAGTCTGTTTTGACAATCGCTGGTAGTGATTCAGGTGGTTGTGCAGGTATTCAGGCAGATATTAAAAGTATTAGTGCTTGTGGAGCATACGCCGCGTCAGTTATTACAGCAACTACCGCTCAAAATACGGAAGGAGTGTTTGATATCCATCCCATTCCAATTAATAATATTGAAAAACAGTTAGATGCTGTCCTAACTGATATTAGATTTAATTCAACCAAAATAGGGATGTTACATTCATGTGAAGTTATGGATTTAGTACGAAAGAAACTTAAATTTTATAAAAATAAAAACATAGTAATAGACCCAGTGATGGTTGCAACTTCGGGGGATAAACTTATAGACGACAGTGCTGTTAATTGCATTAAAAATTTACTTCCAATGGCTGAAATTATTACGCCCAACGTTCCAGAAGCCGAAATATTAATTGGAAATCCAATTACAAAGGATACTATTTTGGATGCTACCAAAAAAATTGGAAAAATTTACAATACGTCTGTTTTGCTAAAAGGAGGTCATCTAGAGTCTAATTCAAAAGAAATAGTGGATGTGCTATATATTAAATCAATGGGTGATTTAGTTTTGGTTAAAAACCCTAGAATTAATTCAATTAATACACATGGAACGGGATGTAGCTTGTCTTCCTCAATTGCTGCTTTTTTAAGCTTAGGTTTCAACATTGAAGATTCAGTTATTAAAGCTTGTAGGTATGTAAATAAAGCTATTAGCAAGGGATCAGATATGATTTTAGGAAAAGGAAAAGGACCAATAAATCACTTTTTTTTACATTAATTGTAAATGCGCACCGCAGTTCCATTTTGCTGTACCTTATAAAACAGTAGGCTATAGGTTGCCCCTTCCGTAAGGGGTTGACCTGTAGCCAAACTGTACTGAAAGTCTTCACAAGAGCAGGAAGCTGTAACACCAGAGATTTGAACCGTAGAGCAGCTATTTGGCGCATGATTGGGGCAACTTGCTTCCCACGCCATAATCGTTCCAGAAAGATTAAATAACAACAATCCTTTTAGACCGCCATTAGGCCAATATAAACTCCCCCCTTGATAGTTTAAGTTGTCAAAAGCAGGAAGTGCCAGATTGATGCTTTGGTCAAAACGCGCTTCGTATAAGTACGGATTGCGCTCTACGCTATTTTTGTCACAACTTAACAAAAATAAAAACGCTGTAAAAAAAACATATTTCATGTGAATAAAACGCATGAAAAAGGAAAATTGTATATTTGCATTCATCCCTTAAACATAAGGGATTTTTTAATAATACCCCATGAGTACAGTTTCATATTATACTGCCGAAGGGCTAAAAAAATTAAGGGAAGAACTCAATCATCTAAAAGATGTTGAGCGTCCGCGTGCATCACAGGCTATTGCCGAGGCACGCGACAAGGGAGATTTGAGTGAAAATGCCGAGTATGACGCTGCTAAAGAAGCACAGGGTATGCTTGAAATGAAAATCGCGAAAATGGAAGAAACTCTATCGGGAGCTCGTGTGATTGACGAGTCACAATTGGATGTTTCCAAGGCGTTGGTGCTTTCAAAAGTACGTATCAAAAACCTTACCAATAGCATGGAAATGAACTATACCCTTGTAGCTGAAAGTGAAGCGGATTTGAAAACCGGAAAAATATCAGTTAATTCACCTATTGGTAAAGGGCTTTTAGGTAAAGCCGTTGGAGAGATTGCTGATGTTACCGTTCCAAACGGCACGCTTAAATTTGAAATTTTATCCATTAAACGTTAATGACGTCTATCTTTAGTCGAATTATTGAACGTGAACTTCCAGCTTATATTGTTGCGGAAGACGATCATCACATTGCTTTTTTGGATATCAACCCTAACGCACTTGGTCATACGCTTTGTGTGCCCAAAAAAGAGGTAGATAAGCTTTTTGATTTGGACGATGACTCCTACCTCAACCTTATGCATTTTAGTCATCGTGTGGCTACTGCGCTTAGGCAAGTCGTTTCATGTCAGCGTGTAGGGTTATTGGTGATTGGACTTGAAGTACCCCACGTTCATGTTCATCTGATTCCTTTAAATGATATGGCAGACGCAACATTTAAAAAGAAGGTTGCGCCGTCAAAAGAGGAGATGCAAACTTTAACTCAGCAAATTAGCACTGCTTTTAAGCAATAGGTAGATGTATCTCAAAGCAGGTACCCGAGCCAGAACTGTTAACCAGTCTTAGTTTTCCACCGTGATATTGTGCTACAATGCGTTTTGCAAGAGCAAGACCAAGACCCCAACCCCGTTTTTTTGTTGTTATGCCTGCCTCAAAAACCGAGCGGTGTAGTTTTTTAGGAATTCCACTTCCACTATCTTGAATTGAAATAAGCGCAGCCTTATCCCATGACAATTCAATGCTTATTTTACCTTTTCCACGAATGGCATCTATGCTGTTTTTAATGAGGTTTTCCAGGACCCAACTCATCAGATCGACATTGATGCTCACTTCTTTTTCTTCGCCATTCAAGTGCAGCTCTAGTGTAATACCTTTAGGCATACGTATCTGCATATACTCCATTATGTCTTGAACAACAGTGCTTATTTTTGTTTTATCCCTGTTTGGAAGCGATCCAATTTTGGAAAAGCGCGCACTGATGGTTTCCAAGCGTGTTACGTCTCTTTTTATTTGGTTAAACATTTTTGGGTCTACACCTTCCTCTAAAATGGCCAGCCATCCCAACAAAGATGAAATAGGCGTTCCCAGTTGATGTGCAGTTTCCTTGGCCATGCCTGTCCATAGCTTGTTTTCAACTGCTTGCCGATTGGTTTTGTAGTAGGCGTAAACCAGCCCGCCTATAAACATGACAATCAATAAAAAAGCAAAAGGGTAGTACCTTAACTGATAGATGAGATTTGACCTGCCGTAATACATTTTTTGATACAAACTATCTTTGTATGTGATGTCTATTGGGGCGTGCACGGCACCAAATTCTTCTTTAAGCTGTTGGATATAACCCAATGAATCTTGAGCGAGTTTTCGTTGGTTGATATTGTTGGAAAACAGCAAGTTGTTTTGGTTGTCAACAACAATCATAGGAATGCTGTTTTCAGCAGTTAATATTTGAAATGTCAGTGGGTCAATAGGGTTGTCAAGATCTTTATTGGAAGCCAGTTTTTGTTGTGCTAATCCCCAAAGCTCCATCTGTTGTTTCTCGTCATCCTCTATGCGCTGAATTAATCTATAGGTGTTCCAAAGTGTTATGCCCGCAAAGCCAAGCGCCATTAAAAACCCCACCAATCGGATTAGTCGCGGATAAGCTGTTAGTTTATTAGCACTCATGCCTACGAATATAGTGTAATTTCAACGTTTAGATTATCTGCAAATTGAGTAGATTTGTATTAAACTCACCTTGATTTTTAGTATTTAACTATTTTTTTTAGAATAGAAAAAGTCAATAGGAGTTCATTAATAACATTAACTGAAGCATGGAAATTACAGGAAAAATCAAACAAATTGACGAGACAAAAGAATATGGATCCAATGGATTTCAAAAACGCGAACTGGTGCTAACGTCCGAAGAGCAATATCCACAGCATATTTTGATTGAATTTGTGCAAGATAAGTGCAACTTACTCAATGCATACAATGTGGGTCAGCGTGTTAAAGTGGGTATCAACATTCGCGGTCGCGAATGGCAAAGTCCACAAGGTGAAATCAAGTATTTTAATTCTATCCAAGGATGGCGCATTGATGCTGTTGATGAGGCCCTAGCAACACCACCAGCCGCACCACCATTCGAAACCATGCCTGAGACAGATAAAGAAACGCCAGACGACCTGCCGTTCTAACAACATGTATCATCTTTCTGAAACATTGCGTTTTCCTCCACCTCATTTAGCAACGGAAGAGGGGATTGTTGCTGTTGGTGGAGACCTACGGCCAGAACGAGTGTTGTTGGCCTATCAAAAAGGTATTTTTCCTTGGTTTGAAAAAGATGATTTTTTAATTTGGTGGAGCCCTGATCCAAGAATGGTGCTCTTCCCCGACCAATTGAGAATTTCCAAAAGCATGCGCACTTTCATGCGTAAAAACCCCTATGAAATTACTTTTGACAAGTCTTTTAATGAGGTGGTAAAGGCTTGTGCTCGCGTGAAACGGTTTGGGCAAACAGGGACGTGGATCACACCCGGACTCGTGGAAGTTTATAAAACATTACACGAGCAAGGTCACGCACATTCTGTGGAGGTTTGGGACGGTCCCGAACTTGTGGGTGGGCTCTACGGCATTGATGTTGGACAGGTGTTTTGTGGTGAGAGCATGTTTTCCAAATCTAGCAATTCCAGTAAGTTGGCCTTGATATATCTTGCACGAGAACTCAAAAAAAACAACTATAACCTTATCGATTGTCAGGTACCCACTGCACATTTGGCCAGTATGGGGGCAAAGCCTATTTCACGAAAAGCGTTCCTCAATTACCTAGAGTAGTCAGCTCTTTGTGTCTAAAACAATCCACCACATGATCGTTAACCATACCTGCGGCTTGCATATGTGGATACATGGCGATCTATCCAATATATTTAAATCCTCGCTTCCTTAGGTCATTACCCATTTATATTGCGAGAGAAGTGGTTTGCGGTAAATCTTTTGTTTGGGTGTATTGGTTTTGGATGGGAATCCCATTTGTATACGCCCACATAAAATCATTAAATGAACCAACCTCCTTCCGAATTTCAATAAAGGATTGTGCGTTTGAAATGGCTGCATTGATCTTCCCCTGATTGTGGATAATGCCCCCTTTTCTTGCACCAGCCCATATGCGTCATATGTTGTCATTTGGGCAATGCGATTCACGTCAAAGTCAAAGAAGGCCATGCGAAAATTATCGCGTTCCTGTAAGACCACCAAGATAAGCCCGCTTGGTATGTTTCTAGTAACAGGGCTTCAAATAATTTTACATCATCGTAAATGGGAACGCCCCATTCGGTGTCATGATAGGCAATTTAATTGGGGTTTACTAAACACCAGTCAAAGCGATAAGGTTACATAGTCAGGATTTTGCCTCTAAGCTATGCAAAAATGCATGAAGTGTCAAGGCAGCAGATAGCGGATAGCTGCCAATGGAAGTTCTTTTTAAGGATGTAAGATGTGCGCCGCAGCCAAGTTTTTGGCCAAAATCGTGGGCTAGCGAACGAATGTAAGTTCCCTTACTACAGCTTACAGAAAAATGGATATCTGGCATTTTGACGTCTGTTAATTCAAAATCGGTAATCTTCACTTCTCTAGATGGAATTTCAATTGTTTTTCCAGCTCTGGCCAAGTAGTACAGACGCTTTCCGTCTTTTTTTATGGCAGCGTATATGGGTGGTTTTTGTTGAATATTCCCCAAAAAACCAGCACGCACTTGTTCTAACATTTCCGTGGAAATATGGCCCGTGGGTTTTGGTTCGCTGACGCTGGTTTCCAAATCATAAGATGGTGTTGTAGCGCCCAAACGGAAGCTTCCTGTATATGCTTTTGGCATTCCCATAAATTGCTCAATTTGTTTGGTCATGCGTCCTGTGCATATTAGCATTAGCCCTGTACCCAAAGGGTCTAAGGTGCCTGCGTGCCCAACCTTGATTTTCTTTAAATCAAATTCTTTTTGAATGGCCCATCGTATTTTGTTGACCACTTGAAATGAAGTCCACCTAAAGGGCTTGTCAATGAGCAAAAGCTGCCCTTCCAAGAAAGCTTCTTTTGTGTGTGTTATATCCATGCAACTACAGATGCGGTTATACCAACTACGAGACAGTAAATAGCAAAATAGCGAAGCTTGCTGCGCTTGACAAATGCAATCATCCACGTGCAAGCCAAAACACCTGAGGCTAAGGCAGCTAAAAACCCCAAACTCATGGGCAGTAGGTCAAAAGTAATAGCTGTGGCTGCGCCTTGATCTAAAATTGATTTTGACATGCTCCCCAAAATAAGCGGGATGACCATTAAAAAGGAAAATCGCGCTGCTTCAGGCCTGTTGACCCCAATGAGTAATGCAACGGCAATTGTGGCGCCGCTTCTTGATATGCCAGGGAGTATAGCAATCGTTTGCGCAATCCCAATTAGCAAAGCAATCTTGTAGGTGATGGGCTGCTCTTTACTAGATGCCTTGTCGGTAAAAAACAGCAAAGCCGCCGTTAAACACAGCATGGCGCCCACCAACGCCAAGTTTGTATTATTAAAAAGCGCTGTTATTTGAGCTTCAAAGAATAGGCCTATCACCACTGCGGGAATCATGGATACCACAACGTAACCAACAAATACCCGCGTTTCGGGCTGATCTTTTTTAAATATACCACTAAGGATTGCTACAATATCGTTTCTAAAAACAATCATGGTGGCAATTGCAGTGGCGGCGTGTACTAGAATAGTAAAAAGGATATTTTCGGCGGACAGTTGATCGTTATCGAGGATGGCCGTAAACAGCGCTAAATGACCACTTGATGATATAGGTAAAAATTTGGTTAGGTTTTGAATAATCCCCAATAAAATGGCTTCCCAAAACCCCATTATTTCTTTTTAGTAGCTAAAATAGCCACCACCAAAACCGCAAATCCTCCCAAAACCAATGTAGGTGCTACACGGATACGTATTGGACTATAAATTTCGGGATTAAATACGTTGGGGTCATCGCTTCCTCCGCCTGTCATAAGTACAAAACCTAATACGATTAGTGCAATGCCCAAGCCCATAATGCGGTAAGCGCGTTTGCCAAATAAAAATTCTTTATTGTTGTTCATATTAATACACTATGTCATAGGATAATTTGAGGTGTCTTTGGGTAGCAAAATAAGCGCTGATGGCACTTATCAGTATTGAGCACAGGAGAACACCTGCTGACAACAATGCAATATTCTCGATGGATCCCCACCAATCGACTTGAGGCGCCAAGCGTACCAAAAAACGCAAAAGACCCGCAAAGCCAGCAAGCGCAAGCACTGCACTAATGGTACCCAAAAGCATGTAGCGCCAAATAAAGGGACGCCGAATAAACCCTTTCCGCGCGCCTACCAATAACATGGTTTGTATCACCAGTCGTTTACTGTAAATCGATAATTTAATCGAGTGGTTAATAAGCAATAGTGCGATGGCCACAAAGACAGCACTACAAACGAGCAGCCAAAACCCAAAGCGTTCAATGTTCTGGTTGAGTAAAACAATAAGCGGCCTGTCGTAAAGCACTTCAGAAATAAATGGCTTTTGTTCCATGACGTCGCTAAGACTATCCAATACTTCGGTAGTGACAAACTCGGCCTTGAGTCCAATATCTAGTGCATCTTGCAAGGGATTATAGCCCAAAAAATCCATAAAATCTTCACCAATGGTAGCGCTGTACTCTGCGGCAGCAGTTTCCTTGGAAACAAAGCGAACCGATTTTGTAAAGGGCGCCAACCGCATGGTGGTTGTCAGTTGCTCTCGTTCCATTTCTTTGGTTTCGTCATCCAAAAAAACGATCATGGAAATCTGTTCTTTAAAGTAATTGGCAATGGACTGACTGTTGAGCAAGACAAAGCCCAAAATACTCAATACAAAAAGCACCAATGCTGTACTACTTACAACAGAAAGATAAGAGGTTAAAAGACGGCGTTTGTATATAAGAGTTGCTGTCATAGTTGTTCTATGCCATAAAAATAGAAAATATGTCGGAACAAATCTCACTCTAATCAATAAAGCTCGTGTTTAAAATGTTATTTTTGTTGCTTAATTGCATACATGGGGTATCCTTTTCAAGAGATAGAAAAAAAATGGCAGGCGATTTGGGCAGCAAAAGAAACCTTTAAAGTTGCACAACCATCCGATAAGCCAAAGTACTATATACTTGATATGTTTCCCTACCCATCTGGTGCTGGTCTTCATGTTGGGCATCCTTTGGGTTATATTGCAAGTGACATAGTTGCACGTTATAAACGTCATAGCGGTTTTAACGTTTTGCATCCGCAAGGCTATGACTCTTTTGGGCTACCCGCTGAGCAATATGCCATCCAAACGGGTCAGCACCCAGCCATTACTGCCGAAACCAACATCAAACGCTATCGCAAACAGCTCGATCGCATGGGCTTTTCTTTTGATTGGTCACGTGAGGTGCGCACCTCAGATCCCTCTTATTACCGCTGGACACAGTGGATTTTTTCATTACTCTTCGATGCGTGGTACGACAATAACCAAGATAAAGCACGTACCATAGCATCACTAGTTACACATCTTGAAAAACACGGAACACAAGATTTAGATGCTGTTTGTGATGAGGAAACGCTATCGCTAACCGCAGCAGAATGGCAGCAATTGGACGCAAATGCACAAGAGCAATTTCTGCTCCGTTATCGCCTAACCTATTTGGCAGAAACAGAAGTAAATTGGTGCCCTGCTTTGGGAACCGTACTTGCCAACGACGAAGTGGTCCAAGGGGTTTCTGAACGAGGAGGCTTCCCGGTGGAGCAGAAAAAAATGAAGCAGTGGGGTATGCGTATTTCTGCCTATGCCGACCGATTGCTAAATGGACTAAACGATATTGATTGGCCCGAGCCACTCAAAGAGATGCAACGGAACTGGATTGGCAAATCTGTGGGTGCAAGCGTTCGTTTTCCAATAGAAAACAGCGATCGCCAAATAGAAGTATTTACCACAAGAGCCGATACCCTTTTTGGTGTTACTTTTTTGACGTTGGCTCCAGAACACGAATGGGTTTCTGAAATTACTACATCTATACAGCGAGAAGCAGTTACTGCATATGTTAAGCAGACAGTACAACGCAGCGAGCGCGAGCGCACGACCGATGTTTCACGCATAACTGGCGTGTTTACGGGTGCCTATGCCCTCCATCCTGTTACCAAAGAAAAAGTGCCCATTTGGATAGGGGATTATGTTTTAGCAGGATATGGAACTGGCGCGGTTATGGCCGTGCCTTGTGGAGATCAACGCGACTTTGATTTTGCCAAGCACTTTGAGCTACCGATTAAAAATATTTTTAAAGACGTTGATATCATTGAGGCGGCTTTTTCAGATAAGGAAAAGACCGTGATTGCGAACTCAGATTTTCTCGATGGACTTTCATATGTTGATGCCACCCAAAAAATCATTCAACATTTAGGCGCAATAGGCATGGGCGAAGGTGCTACTACCTATCGCTTACGTGATGCGGTTTTTAGCCGCCAGCGTTATTGGGGCGAACCTATTCCTGTGTATTTTGTCGAGGGGCTTCCAAGGCTTATTCCAGATGATTATCTGCCTTTAAAATTACCAGAGGTTTCAAAATATTTACCCACCTCAGATGGCGCACCGCCACTGAGCAATGCAATAGATTGGGCGTGGGACACCAAACAAAACAAGGTTGTCTCTAACGACTTAATAGACTACAAGCATGTTTTTCCATTGGAAAAGAACACCATGCCAGGTTGGGCGGGTAGCTCGTGGTATTTTAATCGATATATGGATGCGCAAAATACCGAGGCTTTCGCCAGTAAAGAGGCATTGAAATATTGGAAAGAAGTTGATTTGTATTTGGGAGGAAGCGAACACGCCACCGGACACTTGCTTTATTCCAGATTCTGGCAATACTTTATGTATGACTTGGGTCTAGTACCCGTAAAAAACTACGCCAAAAAACTCATCAATCAGGGTATGATATTGGGCGAAAGCGCTTTTGTTTACCGGCTTGCCGAAACCCAAACGTATCTTTCAAAAGGACTTTGCAGCGGCAAAGAAGTCATTCCCGTTCATGTAGATGTTTCTTTGGTATCTCCAAATAATGTATTGGATATTGTGGGTGTAAAAAAATGGCAACCCCATTTTGCCGATGCTAGCTTCGAATTAGAAGATGGTAAATACATTGTTGGGCGTGAAGTGGAAAAAATGTCGAAATCGAAGTATAATGTTGTCAACCCAGATGCCATTTGCGATCAATATGGGGCAGATACCTTACGTATGTATGAGATGTTTTTAGGCCCTATTGACCAGGCCAAACCTTGGAATACAGCGGGTATTTCGGGGGTTTATAGTTTTTTAAACAAGTTTTGGAGACTCTTCCACAATGGGGAAAACTTCCAACTCAACGACGCTCCAGCATCAAAAGAGTCATTAAAAGTGTTGCATAAAACCATAAAAAAGGTAACCCAAGACATTGAGCAGTTTTCGCTGAATACATCTGTTAGCGCTTTTATGATTGCTACTAATGAACTTACAGCACAAAATTGTAATAATAGAAAAGTTTTGGAACCCTTAACCGTATTATTGGCACCTTTTGCACCGCATATTTGTGAAGAATTATGGGCATTGTTGGGTCATGAGACTTCTATTACCATTGCGCCGTATCCTAAAGCTGACCCACAATATTTACAAGAAGACTCCAAAGAGTACCCAATAAGTTTTAATGGTAAGATGCGCTTTACACTGGTCTTGCCCACTTCGTTGAACAATAAGGAAATTGAAGTAGCCGTATTGAAAGAAGAACGTACCCAATTGTATTTGGATGGAAAAACAGTAAAAAAAGTGATTGTTGTTCCCAATAAGATTGTCAATATTGTTATTTAAAATGATCAACCCAGAGTACATCGGTTTTTTTGCTGCCACGCTTACTACTTCAGCCTTTTTGCCACAGGCATTTAAAATTTGGAAATCCAAAAAAGCTGACGGTTTGTCACTTACCATGTATTTGGTGATGGGCACTGGCACCCTGAGTTGGCTTATCTATGGTTTAATTATTGAAAGCCCTTCTATAATTGTTGCCAACAGCATATCTGTTTCCATCATTGGATTTATCATTACCTTTATTGTCCGTACGAAAGAGTAGATTGGTATTGTTTTTGTAAATTAATTATTAAAAAATTATTATGTTGGAATATTATTTAATCATTACCTTGTTTGCTGGCGCAAGCATGTGGGTTCAATACAAATTGAAGTCAATATTTAAGAAGTACAGTAAAGTACAGTTAAGCAATCAAATGTCGGGCAGAGAAATAGCCGAAAAAATGCTTTCCGACCATGGTATTCGCGACGTCAAAGTAACGGCTGTCCGTGGGAAACTCACCGATCATTACAATCCAAAGTCAAAAACGGTAAATCTGAGCGAGAGTGTTTTTCATCAAATAAATGCTGCTGCTGCTGCTGTGGCTGCCCACGAATGTGGCCATGCCGTACAGCACGCCCAAAGTTATGAGTGGTTGAAGTTTCGTTCGCTTTTGGTTCCTGTGGTAAGCGTGGCTTCAAGTATATCCATGTGGATTTTATTTGGCGGGTTTATGTTAGGTCTTGGGTCGGCTATTGGCTATAACCTAGCTGTCGCAGGAGTGGTGCTCTTTGGGTTAGGCACTTTGTTTAGTTTCATCACATTACCTGTTGAGTATGACGCAAGCGATCGAGCACTGGCATGGTTGCAACGCAAAAACATGGTCAACCAACGAGAATTTGCCATGTCAAAAGATGCTTTAAAATGGGCAGCAAGGACTTACGTTGTCGCTGCAATAGGTTCATTAGCTACGCTCATTTATTTTGCTCTAAGCGTGGCAACAGGATCTAGGCGCTAAATACTGATTTGTCGATCGATTTGTTGATGTAAAGAAATAAAGGTTTCGGTTCTTGAAACCCCCTCAATAGATTGAATTTTGTGATTGAGTAATTGCATTAAGTGTTCATTGTTTTTACACATGATTTTAATCAAGATACTCCAGTTGCCCGTGGTATAGTGGCATTCCACAACTTCTGTAATTTTCCTTAATTGTGCGACAGCCTCTGGGTTTCGAATGGCTTTGTCTAGGTATACCCCTATGTAAGCGGTTGTGGAATAGCCAAGGGACGCAGGATTTAGTTTCAAATAGCTACCTGTGATCAGCTTGGCATCTTCCAGTTTTTTTAGCCGTTGATGTACTGCTGAACCAGAAAGGTCGAGGTGTCGCGCTATTTCTTGTACGGGTGTCCTTGCGTTTTGCATCAATACACGCAATATGGCTTTGTCTATCCCGTCTAACGAAAATTGTTTGTCTTCTTTTTTCAATACCTTTATATTGAGGCTATAAAATTAGTGAACTATTTTAGAAGAATATAAAGATGAAGAATAAACAGTTACAAGTATGGGGTGTGCTTTTTTGTGGAACAGCTGTTATCTTAGGTGCTTTTGGTGCACATTTATTGTCCGATATGTTGTCTGCAGACGCTCTTCAATCTTTTGAGGTGGGTGTGCGTTATCAGCTTTTTCATGGGTTGGCACTGCTGTTCTTGAGTTTAACACCTAATTCAAAAAAGTTTATCAATAGAACCGCGCTACTGTTTATAATTGGAACCCTATTATTTTCGATTTCTATTTATCTCTTGTCCTTATCAACCATGTATGACGATACAGTACTACAAGCTATTATGGGTCCAGTAACCCCTATTGGCGGGTTAATGCTTATTCTAGGGTGGTTGAATTTGCTTGTTGGGTATCTGCGCGCCTAAATTAGCGTTTGTTCGCGTTTGCGATATAATCGTCCAAGGCCTTGGTCATGGATGGATTTTCGGGTGTGGGTGCCAAGATGTCTATGCGTAAATCTTTGTCTAAAGCCGCTTTTTTTGTTGAGGTTCCAAATACCGCTATACGAGTATCTTTTTGATCAAAATTAGGAAAATTATGAAACAGTGAATCTATACCAGAAGGGCTGAAAAACACCAAAATATCGTAATAAACGTCTCGTAAATCAGACAAATCGCTGATAACTGTTTTATAAAAAACACCTTTTGTCCAATTGATGCCGGTGGCATCAAGATTTTCAGGAATACTTGCCTTTAGCCGATCAGAGCAAGGAAGGAGAAAAGATTCGTCTTTGTATTTAACAACTTCTTTTAACAACTCTTCCAGCGTCCGCTTACCCACATAAATTTTACGCTTACGGTACACTACATATTTCTGTAAGTAAAATGCAACGGCTTCAGATTGACAAAAATAACGCAAGGTACTAGGTACCGTATAGCGTAATTCTTCTGCCAAACGGAAGAAATGATCAACAGCATTACGACTTGTAAAAATAATCGCACTGAACTTAGTGATGTCAATTTTTTGCAAACGAACTTCTCTAGAAGAAACGCCTTCAACGTGAATAAAAGGTCTAAAGTCTATGGAAACCTTGCGCTTATCAATAAGCTGGTTATATGGAGAATTTTCAATCGATGGCGCAGGTTGCGAAACCAAGATAGTTTTTACTCTCGCCGGTTTTGTTAAAACTTTAGTATTTGTAATGCTAGCCATAAAGGGGCAATTTCAGAGGCGCAAATATACAAAATAATATAGACCGGCATAGCATTGAGTTGCCTAAAATATAGTTTGAGCATATTGAGGTGTATGGCGAGCATTGCAACCGCATAGCATGAGACAAAAACGAGGGATGCTATTTCGCCAAAACCAACAAAAGCCAAGCAAAATATTAAGCAGCTATAAATAAAAGTTATTTTTTCTTTGTTTAACGTGCGTATATGAAATATTCTGAAAAGCGCCTCTTGATTATGAAAAAAATACATAAATCCACCTTCAAGAAATGCTTTTAATATCCAAAAAATAATGAAACTACCAGCGTAATACAACACTTCGCCATCAAAACTTGATATATAAAAGCTTTTGTTTTGAAATATGTTTAGAACAAGACCAAATACCAAGCTCCTAAAGACAAAAGTTAATATTGAAAAATTGCGATTCAACTTTAAGGGCTTATTGAGTTCTTCAGTATGTCCAACCTCTACCCAAAAATGCGTCAACGACTTTAGACGCCAGGGATTAATGAGTTTTAATAAGGCAAGTAGCGCCAGGATCAAAATCAAGTAAAGCCCAAAATAGTGGTCGTCAAGTTCGCGCAGTTCATACATACTACAAAAGTATCTAAATTTTTAAGGGTTGTCCACTTGTTTAAATGCGTATTTTAGCAGTGTATGAACGCAACAGTTGTAGTCATTCCAACTTATAATGAAGCCGCGAATATCCAAGGCATTTTACATGCCGTTATGGATTTGTCTGCACCCTTCGACGTATTGGTTGTTGACGACAATTCACCAGATGGTACAGCCGATTTGGTTCGTAAATTAAGGTCAATATTTCCACAGCTTCATTTGGAAGTAAGGCAAAATAAGGATGGACTTGGACCAGCCTATATCCATGGATTTAAGTGGGCGATGGATAAAGGCTATATGTATCTTTTCGAGATGGATGCAGATTTTTCACACCCGCCTAAAGCACTTATACCCATGCTTGCCTTACTTGAGGAGGATAAGGCTGATGTCGTTGTGGGCTCGAGATACAAAAAGGGAATCCGTGTTAGCAAATGGCCCTTGGGAAGAATTGTACTTTCCCTTGGCGCATCGCTATACGTCAGAATTATTACGGGCTTGCCTGTCGCCGACCCTACGGCTGGATTTGTTGGTTATAAAACCAGAGCACTTTCGTTACTGAACTTGGATGATATTCGATTTAAAGGATATGCCTTTCAAATTGCACTTAAGTTTTGGTTGTGGAAAAAGAATTTTCGAATTATCGAATTCCCCATTACTTTTACCGACAGAACTGCAGGGAATTCAAAAATGAATACTTCAATAATTAATGAAGCTATTTTCGGGGTCATAGGTATGAAATGGCGTAGTGTTTTTAAAAAACAAGCATGAGTAAAATATTAATTAAGGGTGCAAATGTGGTCAACGAAGGACAAACAACCTTCCTTGACGTACTTATTGAAGGAGAACGCATTGCTGCTATCGCAGCCAATATGTCCCCAACACCAGAAATGGAAGTAATAGAAGCATCGGGAAAATTTTTGTTGCCAGGTTGCATAGACGATCAAGTTCATTTTCGCGAGCCTGGGCTCACGCACAAGGCAACCATAGGCACAGAATCAAAAGCTTGTTTGGCTGGAGGAATCACCTCTTTTTTAGAGATGCCCAATACCAATCCACAAACCACCACCGCAAAGGCGTATAATGATAAGTTAGACGTGGCTGCCCAAACCTCATGGGTTAATTATGGCTTTTTGTTTGGCGGCACCAATGATAATCTGGAGGAAATAAATGCAATTGATCCAAAAACTACACCTGGCTTAAAGTTGTTTTTAGGATCTTCGACGGGGAATATGCTGGTAGATGACCCCAACACATTAAAAGAAATATTTTCTGCATTTCGACTTCCCATTGCTGTCCACTGTGAAGACGAACAAATCATTAGGACCAATCTTGCTGCGTATGTCAAAAAATTTGGAGATGATATTCCCATTGCACATCATCCAGATATTCGTTCTGCGGAGGCATGTTATTTGTCTTCTTCAAAAGCCATAGCATTGGCAAAAGAAACAGGCGCACGTTTGCACGTCTTCCATTTGTCTACGGCAAGAGAAACGACATTATTCCAAAACGATGTGCCCTTGGCCGAAAAACAAATTACAGCTGAAGTATGCATTCATCATTTGTGGTTTTCTGATAAAGACTACGCAAAAAAGGGCACCCATATTAAATGGAACCCTGCGGTAAAATCCACTGCTGACAGAGCGGGTCTTTGGAAAGCACTCAACGATGACCGCATTGATGTTATTGCTACCGACCATGCCCCGCACACCTTGGAAGAAAAAAATCAAGCTTACTCCAAAGCGCCATCGGGCGGGCCTATGGTGCAGCATGCGTTGGCCGTCATGCTCGAATGCGTAAATCAAGGAAAGATTAGCATAGAGAAAGTAGTAGAAAAAATGTGTCATAACCCTGCTATTTTGTTTTCTATTAAAGAACGCGGCTACATTAGGGCTGGTTATTTTGCAGATCTGGTTCTTGTAGATAAAAACCAAGTGCATACCATTACACGCGACAGTCTTTTGTACAAATGTGGTTGGTCGCCTTTGGAGGGAACTACATTACGCGGAGCAGTAACCCATACTTTTCTAAATGGTAGGCTTATGTATGAAAACGGAAACATAAAAGAAGCCCATCACGCTAAACCCTTGAGCTTTACCAGATGAGGCATTTTTTTGTACTTAGTGCCCTTTTGATGTTAGCTGCTTGTTCACAAGACAGGATTGCCAAACCCGAACCCTTGATGAGTGAAGAACAACTCATTAATTTTCATGTTGATTTGGCCATAATTAATGCAGCTAAGACTTATGCTGAAGTTTACTATATATCCTTAGACTCACTCTATGCGTTTCACGGCATAGACAGCCTTACTTTTGTGAAAAACAATACGTATTATGCCTCGAAGTCAAAACAGTATACGCGTATTTTTGAGGCGGTTAAATCGCAGTTAAAAGCGATGGAAGAGCTCGATACATTAGGACTGCCTCAACGATTAATTGATAATAAATTGTAATCCTATCTTTAGGGTTCGTTAACATAGGTTTATATTTGCTAAAAATAAGTATATGGCATCATTTGTAGAAGAAATCACTTGGCGAGGAATGCTGCACAACATCATGCCAGAAACGGATAAAACCCTTGCTAAGGGAATGACGTCTGGATATATTGGGTTTGACCCAACTGCAGATTCGCTTCACATTGGAAGCTTGGTTCAAATCATGATTTTGATGCATTTTCAACGCTACGGCCATAAACCCTATGCACTTGTAGGGGGAGCAACCGGTATGATCGGTGATCCATCTGGAAAATCGGCCGAGCGAAACTTGCTAGACAACAAAACACTTGAGCATAACTGTAACTGCATTGAAAAACAATTGTCTAAATTTTTAGATTTTGACAGCACAAAACCTAACGTTGCTGTGATGGTCAATAACCGAGATTGGATAGCTTCATTTAAGCTTATTGATTTTGCCCGTGATATTGGAAAACACCTTACAGTGAACTATATGATGGCCAAGGACTCAGTCAAAAAGCGTCTTGGCGCAGAAGCAAAGGAAGGCATGTCATTTACTGAGTTCACTTACCAACTTATTCAAGGATATGATTTTCTTCATTTGTATGCGCATCACAATTGTTTACTCCAAATGGGCGGTAGCGATCAATGGGGAAATATTACGACAGGAACCGAACTCATTCGCCGTAAACTTTCTGACAAAGCCTATGCGCTAACCTGTCCGCTTATCACAAAATCTGACGGTACTAAATTTGGAAAAACAGAAACAGGCAATGTTTGGCTAGATCCAGAAAAAACATCGCCTTACAAGTTTTATCAATATTGGCTGAATGCTTCCGATGAAGATGCTGAAAAGTATATCAAGATTTTTACTTTTCTAACCAAAGATGAAATAGACACACTAAAAGCCGCGCATCGTGAAATGCCACACCAAAGACAGCTACAGCGAAAGTTGGCTCAAGAGGTTACTGCCATGGTTCACTCCGCTGAGGATGTAGATCGTGTGGAGCAAGCCGCTCAAATTTTATTTGGCAAGGCTACAACAGCTGCCCTGAAAGCATTAGACGCCCAAACGCTTTTAGATATTTTTGAAGGGGTTCCTCAAGCAGAAGTAACAACTGAAAAATTAGCAGCCGACGGACTTTCTATTACAGATGCACTAGGAACTGAAACACGCTTTCTAAAATCTAATGGAGAAGCCCGCAGGGCACTAAAAGAAAACTCGATTTCTGTAAATAAAGAAAAGGTAACAGCTGCAAAACACATCACCTCCGCTGACCTTATTTGTGGTAATTATGTATTGCTACAACGCGGTAAGAAAAATTACTTTTTACTCGTTGTCAAGCCGTCATAAGCGAGCAACCTCTAACATCTGATGCATCAAATCTACCCAACACTTCAAAAGTGCCATCAGCATAGCATTTCCCAAGGTCTTGCGTTGCTAAAAACGCACAAGAATCTTTGTTAGACAAGTCAATAATATTAATCCCTCCCGAGCCTATTTTAGACACCTTATTTGGTTCGTTCACATCTCTTATCAGTACTTGCATACTTGACGATGGACGAAACAAACCCTTCCCTTTGGAATAGGCTTGCGACAGCATTTCGGTCATGCCGTATTCACTGTGAATGTTAGGAACCCCAAAACCTTTCTGAAGCAATTCGTGTAAGGCTTCACGTACGAGCTCCTTCCTTTTTCCTTTCATGCCGCCCGTTTCCATTATGGTGGTATGCTGAAGCTGTATTGGGTAATGTTCGCAAAAATCTAGTAGCGCAAAACTCACGCCAATCAGAAGCGTTGGTTTTTGTTGTGCATCTAAGGATTTTAAAGCCTTATAAAGCGCCTCAAATTCGTTGAGGTAGAATCCACTGAACTGCTTTTTTGCCCTCCCAATTAAGTCACGACACATATATAGCAAAGAAGCATTGGGTCTTTCAATATATCCTGGAAGTAGTGCTAGAATGTGGTACTCCTCTGGATGGCCATAAAATTGTGCAAAGCCTTTTCGAAAACTGTCTTCGTATTGCGCTAACGACGCCACATGATGTTTACTTGTAACCCCACCTGTACCCGAACTTTCAAATACAAATGCTTCATCATTTGTACAACTTACACGGTGAGTTTTAAAAAAAGTGATGGGCAAAAAGGGAATCTGAAGCGTGGTTTTTACATCGCACGGACTTACATTGGTCAGGTCACAAAAAGAGCGATATACAGCATTGTGCTCAAACTGATAAACAAATAACCCCAAGGCTTCTTTTTCAAACAGATTCATAATGGTCAAAGGTATTGATGATTTTTAAATCCTTAATTACTTAGCGTACTATAATTTTTTATATTTGAACAGAACGACTAAACATGAAAAAAAAGGATACACGCATTTTATTGGTTGATGACGAGCCAGACATCTTGGAGATATTAGAATATAATATTTCGAGTGAAGGATATCAGGTTAAGAGAGCAAAAAATGGTTTAGAGGCCTTGGCGAAAGCCAGCGAATGGAAGCCTCATTTGGTATTACTCGACGTCATGATGCCTGAAAAGGATGGAATTGAAACTTGTGAACAACTACGTGAAAATCCCAACCTTTCTGAATTGGTCATTGTTTTTTTAACTGCGCGAAGTGAAGACTATTCTCAGGTGGCAGGTCTTGAGGCAGGCGCAGATGACTATATAACAAAACCGATTAAGCCAAAATTGCTTTTGGGTAAAATCAAAGCAATCCTACGTCGATACAAGGGTGACAATTCAAAGCATTATTTTGAAGTTGGTGACCTAGTGGTAAACAGAGAAGAATATATAGTAACTTATAAAGGCCAAGAACTCAGTTTGCCTCGCAAGGAGTTTGAGCTGTTGTCTTTATTAGCATCCAAACCTAAGAAAGTATTTGGGCGCGCAGAAATTTTAGATATGGTGTGGGGCAATGAGGTTGTTGTCGGAGGTAGAACCATTGACGTGCACGTTCGTAAACTACGTGAAAAAATAGGCGATAAACACTTCAAAACGATTAAAGGGGTGGGTTACAAATACGTGGATTAGCATGGCCAAAAGACCGTTAAAATCCTATCGATTTTTACTGATTTCATCGTTATTAATAACGGTTCTTTTCTTGTTACTGACTTTTGGTTTTACTGTTTTTTTTACTGAAATTTTTATTTTAAGTACCACCAAACTACTTGCGCTCATCGGTTGCGGCTTTGTCATTTTCATAGCCGTATTTTTAGTGCTTAATTTTAGGGTTGAAAAATTCATGTACCAGGAAATAAAACAGTTGTACCAAGATTTAGAGCCCGAGTTCAGGGGTGAGTTAAACGACATCCTTATTACCGATAATATGGACTCGCTACTCGAAAATGTTAAAGAATTAGCGCATAAGCGAAGCGTTGAATTGGACAGCCTAAAAGACCAAGCATCTTTTCGCCGTGAGTTCTTGGGAAATGTTGCACATGAACTTAAAACGCCATTATTTACCGTTCAGGGTTACATACTTACGCTTTTGGATGGAGCACTTAAAGACGCCTCAGTTAATACAAAGTACTTGGAACGTGCCAATAAGGGGGTAGAACGACTTACATATATTGTTAATGATTTGGATTTGCTGACTAAGTTAGAAAAGGAGGACACCCAACTTGAGATGGAAAAATTTGACATCTTCGAATTAATCCAAAGCGTATTTGAATTGCTCGAAATGGAAGCTTCAAAATCCAATATCCAGCTAGAGTTTGACCAGAAATACGAGAAAGCCATAACGGTATACGCCGATAGAGATCGGGTGCAACAAGTGTTGACAAACCTTATCATGAATTCCATTAAGTACGGTAAAAAGAAAGGCACCACAGAAGTAAGCGTTCAGCCCATTTTTGAGAATAAAATCATTGTTCGCGTGCGTGACAACGGAGAGGGCATCGAAGAGGAGCATTTGCCACGCTTGTTCGAGCGTTTCTATCGTGTCGATAAAAGTGGTAATCGCCGCAGGGGTGGATCTGGTTTGGGCTTGGCGATTGTTAAGCACATTATCGAAGCACATAAAGAACAAATTTTTATTGAAAGCCAATCAGAAATTGGCTCCGAATTTTCATTTACTCTATTGGAGGCAGACCAGAATGAAGTTGCTTAAAAAAAAATTGTGGGAAGTAAGAATAAGTTAAAACGATTTAAAGAAAATGAATCATTTGAAAATGTGATTCAGCCCAATAGAGCGGATTTGCTTTCTAAATCCTTTACGCACAAGGGCGCTTGGTCGGCTTTTTTTAAAAATGATAATCCCATAGTTGTTGAATTGGGTTGCGGTAAGGGTGAGTATACCGTCGGTTTAGCGCGAAAAAACCCTAATATAAACTATATAGGGATTGATATCAAAGGTGCGCGCTTTTGGCGTGGCGCCAAAACCGCCCTTGAAGAAGGGCTTCATAATGTAGCTTTTGTGCGCACACAAATCGAACTTATTGAAGCGGTTTTTGCTAAAGGAGAAGTTGCCGAGATTTGGATTACTTTTCCAGATCCCCAGTACAAATTTAGGCGCAAACACCACCGATTGACCAATACAACATTTTTGCGGAGCTACCAACAAATACTCCAATCCGAAGGGGTTGTACACCTCAAAACAGATGCGGCTTTTTTGCACGGCTTTACACTTGGCGTTTTAGACGGATGGGACATAAAACCACAGATGGCACATCACGATATCTACGGATACGTGCATGCCCCAGCTGACGTTATTGGTATTCAAACTTTTTACGAGCAACAATATCGTGCAAAAGGTATTCCCATTACCTATCTTAAATTCTCCTTTCCTACTGATGCAACAGCAAAATGACTTTTTTGAATGCGTATACGAAGTAGTACGACAAATTCCTTTTGGTAAGGTTACTACTTATGGTAGTATCGCAAAATATTTAGGTGCTTCTAAAAGTGCACGAACGGTCGGTTATGCCATGAATGCCGCACACGCCAAACCCGATGTTCCAGCGCATCGAGTGGTGAATCGTATTGGATTGCTCACTGGGAAACATCATTTTGCTGGAATCAATACCATGCAGCAATTGTTAGAAGCTGAGGGGCATGTGATTCTAAACGATCAAATTCAGCAGTTCGATGCTGTTTTTTGGAACCCAAATGCATAGCCCTAGTCTTAACGAGATATGTTATATTTGTTAACTTATTCAGACTGAATGAAAATTACACGCCCTGCAATTGAAAAAGCTTTAGCCAATATTAGTTTACCTGGTGCAGGTAAAAACCTTATGGAAGCCAATGCGGTTAAGAACATCTATATTTTTGGTGATGAGGTTGTGGTTGAAGTGGAGACGGATAACCCAACATTACAGGCCAAAAAGAAAACCGAGGTATCTATCATGAAGACTATCCATGACGAGGTAAATGAAAAGGCCAAAGTAAAGGTGAACATTTCGGTTAAGGAGGTTGAAAAAAAGAACACTAATTTGATTAAGGGCAAGCCTATTAAAGGAATTCAGCACATTATTGCGGTTGCTTCTGGAAAAGGCGGTGTAGGCAAATCTACGGTTACGGCAAATCTTGCGGTTTCTCTTTCCAATATGGGCTTTAGGGTGGGTGTGCTAGATGCAGATATTTATGGCCCTTCTATGCCCATCATGTTTGACGTAGCCAATGAACGCCCTTTAGCAAAAAATATTGATGGCGTTTCCAGATTGGTTCCGGTAACAAATTTTGGTGTTAAGCTGTTATCTATTGGATTTTTCACCAAACCAGATCAAGCAGTCATCTGGCGCGGTCCTATGGCAGCCAAGGCGCTGAACCAAATGATTTTTGATGCTGCTTGGGGCGAATTAGACTTTTTATTAATTGACCTACCTCCTGGAACAGGGGACATTCATTTGAGTATCATGCAATCGTTGCCCATTACAGGGACAGTGGTTGTTAGCACACCACAGGCCGTGGCACTAGCCGATGCGAAGAAAGGAGTTGCCATGTTCCAGCAAAAAAACATTCAAGTACCGGTGTTGGGCATCGTTGAGAATATGGCGTATTTCACCCCCGAAGAATTACCTGATAATAAATATTATATTTTTGGAAAAGAAGGCGCTAAGTATTTGGCAGAGGATTTAAACATTCCATTTTTAGGAGCATTACCATTGGTACAAAGTATTAGAGAAGCCGGCGATATAGGACGTCCTGCTGCTATGCAAGAACAAACGGTTGTTGCAGATGCCTTTATTGAAGTCACGCGTGCTTTTGTGTCAGAAGTGGTACGACGAAATGAACAACTACCGCCTACCGAGGCGATTAAAATAACCACTATGGCAGGTTGTGCTGCCGTAACAAAAAAATAGGCCATGTCAGATTTAAACCAACGTATTGAACAAGCTCTTGAGGAAATCCGCCCCTTCCTAAAATCCGATGGGGGAGATATTGAACTTTTAGGCATTGAAAATAATACGGTTAAAGTCCAACTTTTGGGCGCCTGTGTGGGTTGTTCTGTAAATCAGATGACCCTGAAGCAAGGCGTTGAGCTCACAGTAAAAAAATACGCTCCAGAAATCAAAGAGGTGGTTGGTGTAGACTAAGCATAAAAAAGCCCCCAACTTTGAGGCTTCTGATTTTTTAATGCGGCTCTTTTATATCAGTTTGTTTTTCTGGAAATAAAAGCTACTAAAAAACCACCTATTGTATAAATAGCAAGCCAGTAAATGCCGTCTAGTGCATAGAAAGGAGCTTCAAAAGTATTGGAAGTTGAATAACTTATAAAGCCAATCGAAATAATTTCTAAGAGGGCTATCCACAATCCGAAAATTAACCCTTTTTTATTGCAAAAGACTCCACCTGACCATATCTAAAAATATGTAAAAAGGCAAAGGACAGTAACAGTACACCAACAGCTAATATGCTGGGTATTATGTCCGTCCACATGATGTCGATTAACACAAATTCTTCAAAGCAACTAGTAGTTACGGCATAAAAATCAGCAGGTATGAAATAGAAAAACAGAAAGGAAACTATGGTTAACCAGATAGTAGATTTGGAAAACATAATATTAAGTATACCCAATTGTATAAAATTTAAATTAAGCCGTGTTTTGGACCTTACAACACTATTTAAGCATGTATATTTGTAGCGTATGGAACAGCGCTTTAAAGCTAGTAACGCCCAACCCCAACAAGATGCTTATCTAACCAAATGGCTAGCACCAAGCAACATAGCACTTGTAAAATATTGGGGAAAAACCCCTCCGCAATTACCACAAAACGCATCTTTAAGTTTTACCCTTTCCGATGCACAGAGTCAAACAGAAGTGCGTTTTACGCCCTTAAGCATCCCCACCAAAAGAGTCTCTTTTAGCATCCTTTTTGAAGGGAAAGAAAAGCCGAGCTTTAGACCGAAGCTCCAAGCCTTTTTTGATCACATTATTGCCTATCAGCCTTTTTTGTTGCACTATGATGTTGCCATAAGCTCTAATAATACTTTTCCACACAGTAGTGGCATTGCCTCTTCTGCCTCATCTATGGCTGCATTGGCCGCTTGCTTGGTTGATTTAGAAACTCAATTGTTGCCAATGGATGAAAAACTAAAGCTCGAAAAAATATCTTTTTTAGCTCGCCTCGGATCTGGTAGTGCCTGCCGCAGCGTGCAAGGCCCAACGATGGCCTGGGGCACACACCCTTCAGTTGTAGCTTCCTCAGACTTCATGGCAGTAGCCGTAAACGATATCCATCCTATTTTTACAACCTATTGCGATACCATTTTGTTGGTAGATAAAGGGCATAAGCAGGTGAGCAGTACTTTGGGACATAAATTAATGCACAACCACCCTTATGCCGCCCAACGATTTGCACAAGCCAATTCGCAACTGGCAGCTTTGTTGCCAGTGCTTAAAGATGGAAACCTAGACGCTTTTATAGCCATAGTCGAAAAAGAAGCCTTGGATTTACATGCCATGATGATGACTTCTGATCCCTATTTTATTTTGATGCAACCCAATACATTACATATTATTAATGCAGTCTGGCAGTTCAGGTCTGAAACAAAAATTCCTCTTTGCTTTACGCTAGATGCAGGCGCTAATGTTCACTTGCTTTATCCAAGCAATGTTTCAGAAAGTGTTAAGGCATTTATAGGGTCAGATTTATTGCAATTTTGTCAAAACCGCCAATGTGTACACGATGCGGTTGGAACAGGAATAAAAAAGTGCTAAATTTGTTAGGATGAGTGGTCCGTTATTTTATGCAAAAATTTTACTCTTTGGTGAATATGGTATCATAAAAAATGCAAAGGCGCTATCCATTCCTTACAACTATTACAAGGGCACTTTACGCATGGATAACAATACTTCCGAAGCAGCGGTTTCTTCTAATTCCAAGCTCAAAGCATTTGCCGAACACCTAACCACCTTAGACAACGCATTGGTGACGTTTGATCACAAGCGCTTAACATCCGATTTGAATAAGCGGATGTACTTTGATAGTAGTATTCCACAGGGTTATGGCGTGGGGAGTAGCGGTGCCTTGGTAGCTGCCATATACGACCGTTATGCATTTGAAAAAATCACTGTGTTAGAAAATCTTACGCGTCAAAAGCTTACCAAGCTTAAAGGTATTTTTTCTGCAATGGAATCTTTTTTTCACGGGAAATCATCAGGTTTGGATCCGCTAAACAGCTTTTTGAGCTTGCCTATACTTATCCATTCCAAATCGGAAATTGAACCAACGGGAATTCCATCTCAATCACAAAAAGGAAAAGCAGCGGTTTTTCTTTTGGACAGTGGCATGACTAGCGAAACAGCTCCTTTGGTGTCCATTTTCTTAGACAATCTAGAAGCGCCTGCCTTTCGCAAAATGATGAAACATGAATTTATCGCCATATCGGATCGTTGTATTGAGCATTTTTTGAGTGGTAATATTTTAGATTTATTTTCGGATGTGAAAAAACTATCTTCTGTTGTGCTAGAGCACTTTAGCCCCATGATTCCAAAGCGTTTTCGTGCTGTTTGGAAAAAGGGGATTGACACCAATGCGTATTACCTAAAACTCTGCGGCTCTGGTGGCGGAGGCTATATTCTTGGTTTTACCAAAGACCTGCCCAAGGCAAAATCCATACTTGCAGACCACCAATTAGAGGTCGTTTACACATTTTAAGATGCGTGCCCCATCTTCATCAAAGCAATTGTTTTTACAGGCAATTGGTCTGTTCTCTCTAGTAAGAGTTGTCAACGTGAGTATCCTAATGTTAGCCCAAGTACTAACCGCAGTATTTATTTTTTCTAAAATAGACATCATACCAACCTTAAAGAATGTTGAACTTTGGCTGATAGTGCTAGCTACAGGGTTTAGTGTTTCTGGCGGGTATGTTTTTAACGCTTTTTTTGACGAGGAGAAAGATCTTATCAATCGCCCTCAAAAAACCATACTAGAGAGTCATGTTTCTGCCAAAGCTAAATTGGTCATGTATTTCATCTGTTCGTTGTTGGCTCTTTTGGTTGCCAGCTATGTTTCGTTTCGAGCGGTGCTGTTTTTTACATGCTATATGGTGGCCATGTTTGTGTATTCCTCACTTCTTAAACGCGATTTGTGGTTTGGCACTTTAACAAGTACCCTCCTGACCGTATTGCCCTTTTTTGCCATTACGGTTTATTATAACAATTTTTCATTGGAAATTTTTTCCCATGCAGCCTATCTTTATACGCTGGTAAGTATTCGTGAGTTTGTAAAGGACTTGTATAACCTCAAAGGAGATTTGGCACAGAACTACCAAACCTTTCCAGTGGTTTGGGGGGAAAAACGAACCAAAAAACTCATTAGTATTTTGATAGCATGTGCTTTGCTTGTGATTGTATTGTTGTATGCATTTTTTTCACTCAATGCAATGATTTATTATTTCGTGTCTGCTTTTGTGTTGTTGCTGCTTTTGCTATTGTTATTGTGGCGACTTTCTAGTACCCGACATATGGGATTATTACTACAATTGACACGGCTAATTATTTTATTTGGCATAATAAGTCTGCCTTTATTACGCCTTAACGTTTAACCTTCTTACTTTTGCAAGGCATAACCACGTCCATGAGTAACAAAAAAACACAAAAACCCAGCGAAGGCATTCGATTGAACAAGTTTATTGCCCATGCGGGTATTTGTTCACGTCGAGAAGCGGACATGCATATCAAGATAGGATCTGTAAAAGTGAACAACAAGGTGATGACCGAAATGGGTTACAAGGTTGTGCCAACAGATGTAGTCCAATTTGATGGACAGCACTTAAAGGCAGAAAAACCTACCTATGTATTACTGAACAAGCCAAAAGGATTTCTTGCTACCACACGCGATGAGAAAGGTCGAAAAACCGTAATGGATTTGGTGGCCAACGCTACCAAGGCGCGCATCGTGCCTGTGGGCAGATTAGATCGTCCCACAACTGGGTTGTTGTTGTTTACCAATGATGGAGATTTGGCTAAAAAACTCACACGCCCAAGTACAGGCGTAAAAAAACTCTATCACGTTGTGCTAGACAAAAACGTAAATGGGCAGCACTTGCAAAGTATCAAGGAGGGTATGACCCTTGATGATGGCAGTATCAAAGCCCATGAAGTGAGTTTTGTACAGGGTGCCTCCAAACGCGAGGTGGGTATTGCCCTCCATTCGGGACGTAACCGAATCGTGAGACGCATTTTTGAGCATTTAGGCTATGAGGTAATAACCCTAGACCGAGTGTTGTTTGCAGGGCTTACAAAAAAAGATTTACCCCGTGGACACTGGCGTCATTTATCGCGAACAGAGGTACAGCAGTTAAAGATGTTGTAGTCCCGATAAAAATCATAAGCATAAAAAACCCTCCGTGTTAGCGAAGGGTATGTGGTACCTCCAGGAATCGAACCAGGGACACAAGGATTTTCAGTCCTTTGCTCTACCAACTGAGCTAAGGTACCATGCAAAAATTTGCAGGCACAAATATACTTGCTTTCCAAGAATTGGCAAGCCGCTTGGAAAAAAACTTCTACTTTTACCCTATGAGCAAGAAGCAGCACTTAGTACTTGACATAGGCAACACCCACACCAAATACGGTTACTTTGAAGCAAACGCACTAAAAGGCAGTGGCATTTGTTCCGATTGGTCTGAGGACGAATGGGCTTCATTTCACCAAAAAGCACCATTTACAACCGTTATGGTAGGCAGCGTGGGGGCATCAACAAAGCAAATGCTTTCGTTATTACCGCAGTCATGCAATGTTGCTTTTATAGACGACACTACAAAATACCCTTTTACAACGGCATATGACGATATCAATTCCTTAGGGATTGACCGTAGGGCTGCTTTGTCAGGTGCTATGGCTACACATCCCAACACTCCAGTACTCGTAATTGATGCCGGGAGTTGTATTACTTATGATTTTATGGATGCAAACGACCATCACGCTGGAGGAGCTATTTCTCCCGGAAGAGCCATGCGCTACAGCGCCTTGCATATGTTTACGGCAAATCTCCCTTTGCTAAACCCAACAGAAGAGGTGCCACCAATAGGAACGTCCACTTCCTCAAGCATGTCAAGGGGTGTTGAGGCCGGAGTTATATCTGAAATTCATGCCCATATTGAAGCATTTAACAAAAAATTCGGGGATTTTACCATAATTTTAACAGGTGGAGATGCTAATTTTTTGATTAAAAACATAAAATACGCCATATTTGCGGACGCTGAATTAATATTAATCGGTCTTCAAAACCTACTGATGTTCAATACATTTAATGAAAAATAAATTTCTGAGTTTTTTTGTTGTTGCAATTGCTGCATTTTCATATGGTCAAAATGCAACCTTATCGCCCTATTCATATTATGGTTTTGGACAACCTGCATCTGCCAATACGGCTGAGAACAATATGATGGGCAGCATCACGGTATATGCCGACAGCACACATTTTAGTCTAGACAACCCAGCGACGCTTAAAAAATTAAATTATGTCCAATATCGCGTAGGTGCAAGATATACTTCTGTGGAGCAAACATCCAGTAACGGAACGGGTTATACTTCAGCAGCGTCACTCAATTACCTTTCGTTAAGTGTGCCAACAAAGTTTTTTGCATTCAGTTTTGGATTAAAGCCAAAGACCAGTTTGGGCTACAGAATAATTGTAACAGGCGAATTGGATGACTTGAACACAACAACTTTTCACGAGGGATCGGGTGGCGTAAATACAACTTTTTTGGGAGTAGCTTTATCTCCATTTAAAGGTTTAAGCTTGGGAATTATGGCAAACTATAATTTTGGTTTCACCGAGAAAGTTTTCAACCAAAACATTTCTGGCGTACAATTTGACACACAGATTTTCACTCGCTCAGAACTGAGTGGTCTAAACTATGTGTTAGGGGCGCATTACGATAGGCGTATGAAATCAAAATACATTTTACAGCTTTCAGCCACCTATACGCCACAAACTTCTTTGGAAAGCACGAACACAAGAACTATTTCTTCAGTTTCAACAACTGGGAGTTTTGGCTTACAAGAAACCATAGACTTGGGCAGTTTGGCCAACACATCGAATAAATTTTCATCTGAAACAAATTTAGGAGTAGGTTTTGGTTTTGCACATAAATGGTTTGTTGGCGTCAACTACTTGAATACCTCAAAAGGAATCAAAAACCCATTGGAACCGAATACCAACGTCAAATATGAAGCAACCTCAAGATTATCTGTTGGTGGATTTTATATTCCAAAATACAATTCGTTTACAAGTTATGTTAGTAGGATGACATATCGCGTCGGAGCTCGTTTTGAAAAAACAGGCCTGGTACTAAATAACCAACCCATTGAAGATTTTGGCATAACCTTTGGACTAGGTTTGCCGGTAGGCGGTTTGTCCAAGATAAATATTGGAGTAGAGCTCGGACAACTAGGGACCCTAGATGACGGGTTAATTAAAGAGAATTATGCCAATATTATGCTAGGCTTTTCGTTGAGCGATATTTGGTTTATAAAACGCAAATACGATTAAAAAGGATATGAAAAATAGAATACTTCTTTTAATGATGGCGAGTGGTCTGATTGCGAAGGCTCAGTTAGATAAAAGTTCTTGCCCCGCTAATTTGTCAATTTTTGCCGAGTTTGCAAAGGTTAGAAATTACGACTCGGCTTATCAGCCTTGGCTTGAGGTACGTAACAATTGCCCTGAAATAAATGTGGCAACCTTTAAGTATGGCGAGCGCATACTTAAATATAAAATCAATAAAGCAACAGACGATAAGGCTGCACTTCAGGCCTCACTGATGTCGTTATACGATGACTGGTTAACGTATTTTCCCAATACCAAAAGAGGTGCCAGTGAAGTGGGGAAAATCCTTTCTTCAAAAGCACAAGCCATGGTAGATAATAACTTAGGCACCAAGCGTGAAGCTTATGAAATATTTGACCAAGCTTTTACGCAAGATCCCAAAAGTTTTACAAATCCAGATCCTTTATACACATACTTTAAAACTGCTTATCAACTATATAAGGAAGGCGGTAAGACCGCAGAAGTGCTTTTTGATAAGTACGAGGAGGTTTCAGAAAAATTTGCGCTGGAGAAAACTAATTTGGCTAGGAAGCTAGATGTGATTTTAAAGAAGCTGGAGACTGGAGAAGCATTGACCTCCAGAGAACAACGCAACAAGCGTATTTATGAGAACTACATGTTGGCATTTTCAGAGCGTGCTCGTAACCTTGACGCTATGATATCAAAAGAGTCTAGTTGTGAAAACCTCATTCCACTATACCGCAAAAACTTTGAGGCCAATAGATCAAACAGTGTCTGGCTAAACCGTGCGGCAAGCCGTATGGACGCCAAAGAATGCGCTGACGATCCGCTGTTTGTAGAATTGGTGGAGGCGCTACACGCCATTAACCCATCAGCTAACTCGGCTTATTACTTGGGTATACTAAAAGATAAAGCGGGTGAAAGTAAAGCCGCATTGGCTTATTATGAAGAATCCTTGACATTGGAGCAAGACCAGTATCGCAAGGCAGATATTCTCTATAAAATTGCTGTAAAATTTAAAAAAAGAAACCTGAAGAGCAAGTCTAGATCTTATGCCAGAGAAGCACTAAAAAACCGCCCCTCTATGGGAAAAGCTTATATGCTTATCGCAAGTTTGTATGCTGCTAGCGCAAACGATTGTGGCAATACCCAGTTTGAGAAACGTGCGGTTTATTGGTTGGCTGCAAAACTAGCGCGGAAGGCTGCCAAGGTAGACTCTGGTGTAAAGAAAACAGGGCTTAAATTAGTGGCTAGTTACGAAGGCAGGGCACCTAGTAAAACAGATATTTTTACGGAAGGCAGAGCAGGAGAAACCATAAGCTTTTCATGTTGGATCAACAGTAGCGTAACGGTTCCGCAATTGTAAATGAAGCAACCCGTACACGTTTTAAAGTTTATTGCAGTGCTTGTCACACTGGTTAGTTTTTCGTGCAAAGATAATTTTGCACAACTCAAAACCATTATCCAGTTTGATGCACTTCCTATTGGCGAAGCGGATACGATACGCGTAGTCTACACCGAGCTTGCAAAAACCATAGCTGTATTGACGGCACCAAAGAATATAGACTACACCAATCAGCCTTTTCCTTTTTCTGAATTTCCCAATGGAGTTCAAGTTGTTTTATATGACGAAAACAATAATGAAACACACGTAAAAGCAGATTATGCTATTATGTATTCAAGAACAGATCTTGTAGACCTGCGCGGCAATGTTTTTATAACCACGCCCGAGGGTGCAGTGCTAAGTACCTCCCAGCTGTATTGGGATATAAACAAAGAGTGGGTTTTTACAGAAGAATACTTTACCTTTAAAAATGAAGATTATGACATTGCTGCCAATGTTCTAGATGCCAGCAGATCGTTTGATAAAATAACCACAGGCCCACTTGTTGGGAATGTAATAGTTGAAGAAGAATTATGATAAAATTTTACCGCATATCCGAAATTATATACTTGGTTTTTGGAGGATTATTTTTGTTTCGCGCCATTAACTATTATGGAACAGAAAACGCACGTACAACTATAGATCTTGCAATCACGGGTGTTGCTTTGTTTATGTACTTCATTAGAATGCGTTACCGCAAAAAGCTTGAGCAGCGTAAGGATCAATAATACATATGACAGTAGAGATTAGCGTTTTAGTGGCCAGTCTTTTAATGTCGGCGTTTTTTTCGGGAATGGAAATTGCCTTTGTGTCTTCGAACAAAATCAGGCTTGAAATTCAAAAAACACAAGCGAAAAGTTTTGGTTCACTGCTAAAAATCATTACAAAAAGCTCTTCACGCTTTATTGTTTCCATGTTGGTTGGGAACAACATAGCCTTAGTAGTTTACGGCATTTACGCTGGAGAGCTCATTGTGCATGAATTATTTCCTGTTTACGAAAGCTATGCCTCACTTCCGCTTTATATTATATTTTACCAGACACTGATTTCAACAGCCGTTATTCTTATCACAGCCGAGTTTTTGCCGAAGGTATTTTTTCAAATCTACGCCAACAGATTTTTAAGCCTATTTGCCCTTCCAGCCTATGTTTTTTACCAGTTGATGAAACCACTCAGCTGGGCGGTGATGCGGTTTTCAGACGTTGTGCTCCAACGTTTTTTTCGATTGCAAACCCAAGAAGATCCTATTGCCTTTAGTAAGGTTGAGTTGGGGGATTTTGTATCTGAACAGATCGAGACAACAAGTGATGAAAATCAAGATACCGAATTGCAATTGTTTCACAACGCACTTTCTTTTACCAATTTAAAAGCGCGAGAAGTGATGGTGCCTAGGGCCGAGATGGTTGCTGTAGATCGCTATGAAAAGCCCAAAGAATTGTTAGATATCTTTTCATCTACGGGATTTTCTAAAATTTTGATTTATGCGCAAAGCATGGACAACATCATTGGATATATTCATGCGTTTGATATGTTTAAAAAACCAAAATCACTTCATGCCATCATCAAAGCTGTGGAATGGATCCCCGAAACCATGCGCATTCAAGATGTCTTTAATCAATTGGTTAAGAAGCGAAGAAGTGTTGCTGTGGTTTTGGATGAATTTGGCGGTACGGCTGGAATGCTAACCCTAGAAGATATTGTGGAGGAATTGTTCGGTGAAATTGAAGACGAACACGATAGCGTTAACAATGTTTCTATTACACACGACGACGGCTCTTTTACATTTTCTGCTCGCTTAGAAATAGATGAAATCAATATGGACCACAACATTGAACTGCCTGTTTCTGAATCCTACGAGACATTAGGAGGTCTAATTGTGCACCACACAGCCGATATACCAACTGAGGGAGAACGTGTTTCTATCGAACAATTTACCTTCGTAATGCTAGAGGTTTCTAACACAAAAATAGATTTGGTGCGTATATACCCAGAATAGCATTTTAAATTCACCTTTTTAATTGTATTTTCGCAAGCAGTCCAAAAATAATAACCATGGCTATTTTAGGTAAAATCAGAGAGCGTTCAATTTTTTTAATTTTCATTATTGGAATGGCGTTGCTGGCGTTTGTTTTCACAGGCATTTTTGACGGCAACAGCACCCAAAGTCAAGAACCGGTACTCATTGTTGGAGATGCTGAAGTTGCCATTGATGAATTCAGTCGTCAAGTAGATTTTGCCGAGCGCAGCTACCGCATGACTTCCATGCAAGCCGTTAACTTTGCTTTTGAGCAAAGCACCAATGCCAAAGTCTTCGAGCAAACATTTGAAGATCTGGGACTTGAGGTAGGGAAAAACCATATAGAATTGTTTCTGAAATCAGATCCTAATTTTTCATCAGACCCCCAGTTTGTCGATGAAAACGGAACATTTGACCCAAAACGCTTCACCGACTTTATTCTGGATCTACGTCAAAACAACCCAGAGGGTTTTGAGCAGTGGAAAGCGCAAGAGGCTTCCATTAAAAATAACATCAGCGTAAAAAACTACCAAGACATGGTCAATGCAGGAATTTATGTAACAAGCTTTGAGGCGCAACAAGACTACGCATTACAAAACGACCTTGTAGACATTGAATATGTACGCATTCCCTTGACCTCATTAGCCGACAGCTTATTTACGGTTACAGAAAAAGACATTGAAGCCTTTATAAATGAAAACAGCACAAGCTACGAGCAGGATGCCTCAAGAAGTGTTCGTTACGTAAAATTTGATGTGGTTGCTACACCTGATGATAAGTTACGCATTGAAAACGAATTGCGTCATTTATTAACTGACAGATCTATTTTTAACGAAGTTTCTAAGCAGGAGGAAATCATTCCTTCGCTTGCCAATGTTTCCGATACAGCCATAGCCTCATATGCAAGTGAAAACTCTGAAGTGCCTTACAACGATGCTTTTGTTAGCGAAAATGAGCTTACTGGCAACTATGCAAGTACGCTATTTAAGCTTTCAAAAGGCGCAGTCTTTGGGCCTTATGAAGACAATGGCTACAGTAATTTGACCAAAATGATTGCCAAGAAAAAGAATGGTAAGTCGAAAGCACGTCACATTTTAGTTGCTTATAAAGGTGCAGCACGTGCTCAGGAAAGCATTAGCAGATCAAAATCCCAAGCTAGAAAAAAAGCGTATGCTTTGTTGCGAAAAGCACGCAGCGGAATTGATTTTGCACAACTTGCTCGCGAAAATTCAGACGGGCCTTCTGGGCCTAAAGGAGGTGATCTACCAGAATTCACCAAAGATGAGATGGTTGCGCCATTCAGTGATTTTGTTTTTAGAAACCGCAATGGTGCCAAAGGGGTTGTAGAAACGGAGTTTGGATATCATGTCATTGAAGTTTTAGATAAAAAAGACGCGGTTAAACTGGCCACGATTTCCAAAAAACTCATTCCCTCTGATGCCACGGCAAACCGAGTTTATACAGAAGCATCTCAATTTGAGTTTGATCTAAAAGAAACAGACTTTGAAGATTTAGCTAAACAAAAAAGCCTGGCAATTCGTGAGGTTAACGATCTTAAAATTTTAGACGAATCATTTCCTGGGTTAGGCAATCAACGTCAGATTGTACAATGGGCTTTTGAGGAAGATCGTAAGGTTTCTGATGTAAAACGCTTTTCATACAATACAGACAGTTTTCTTATTGTTCAGGTCACCTCCTCCAAGACTGAAGGCGTGGCCTCAGCAGCAGATGTCGCAGCCGCTGTGACACCATTGGTTTTAAACGAAAAAAGGAAAGCATACATAGCTGATCAAATTCAAGATTACGCTTCATTAGAAGAAGTTGCCAACCAATTTGGACAAACACCAAGTACGGCTGCGGCCATGAACAGATTTACTGCTATGTTGGCTGGCGCATCAAAAGAGCCTAAGGTTATCGGTGCTGCCTTTAGCATGCCCTTTGGAGTGTTATCAGAACCAATTGCGGGTAATACTGGCGTTTATGTAGTTAAGGCAATATCAACAACGCCTGCTGCAGCTTTACCCAGCTACGCTGGGTATAAGTCGTCTTTGCTGAATAATGCAGAACAAAGCGCGCAGCAAGGACTTATAGCTGCATTAAAGAAAAAATATACAATTGTTGATAATCGACACCTTTTTTATTAGACATATTTATGATTTGGATGTTTACAACTAAACCTATCATAATTATGTGTGTATTTTAAATTTTGGTGATAAGAAAACAGCTTGGATGACCCATAATCCGAATAAGGGTTCGATTAGCCTTCTTGGAAGAGTCACCCCAGTAGTTAACCCCTTAAAAGTTTCAGACGTGCAATAAGGACATTACCGTTCAAAATCGTTTTGTTTAGTTAAAATTTATTATGATTTGATACAGAACGACCTTCAGTACTTTTATTTAGTAAGTATAGTATTGTGATTTGAATATAATTGGACTTCATTTTGCTCCTTGTTCTTAAAACCAACTATCAAAAGCCTTCCATGCTGTTGAAGCGAAAAAGAGCAGATATATAAAGGAAACAATAAACTTTAGCAAAACCCCAGATAGGAAACCCAAGAAAGAGCCTAGAGCAGCTTTGAGTGCTACTTTGCGGTCTGCATTCTTATTTAATTCACCAGCAAGTGCCCCTATAAAAGGACCAAAAATAATTCCAAATGGGGGAATAAATAAGCCTACCAACAATCCCACAGTAGCGCCAATAGCCCCTGCTTTGGTGCCGCCAAAAGCTTTGGTGCCCCATATGGGTATGAGATAATCCAATGCCATAACGATTAAGGCAACGGCAAGTGTCCAGCCAAGTAAATGCCAATCCTGTACCACCTTGCTCGTATAATGCAAAGAAAGTAGGCCAAACCAACTGGTCAGTGGACCGGGTATTACAGGTAAAAAACTACCCGCCATTCCCAGCATAATAAGTAGACCGCCAAGAATTAAAAGTGCTATATCCATAACTCTAATTTACAAAATATTTGGCGGTCTACTCATAAAGAGCGCTTAATTTTTTACATTTATGCTATGAAAATTTGGGGACTTTTCTTGATCTTCTCTTTGCTGTTTTTTGCATGCACCAACCCCAAACCAAAACCACAAGCACCTAGCGTCAATTGGACCCCACTAGACGAACCGCCTCTTTATCCCGATTGCCCACAAGAAAATTCCAAATCAAATTGGGATTGTTTTGCCAAAACACTTCAAAAAAAGTTAAATGCAAAATGGGCTGCAGATAAACTTTCCTTTGACGATTTAAACGACACCCTTTATGTTACCTTAAAGTTGGATAAGCTTGGCCAACTATCAGTAATGAATTATAAAAACGGGAAGCAACTTCAAAGTTCTCCTGTCGTTCTCACCTCGTTTGAAGAGTTGGTTGCCTCCCTTCCTTTATTCCAACCTGCTTTTAAAACAAATTTGGAGGTTGCTGTAGAAGTACAATGGACACTTCCTATTGTTATTTCCAAATAGCTTTTATTCACTATTTTTACACATGGCCGATTCGCGGATTATTTTGGGCGTTGATCCCGGAACCACCATTATGGGGTTTGGTATTATCAAGGTGGAAGGAAAAACCTTGACTTGCTTGCAGTTAAACGAGCTAAAGCTAAACCAGTATAAAAGTCACTACGAACGCTTGGGGCGTATCTATATTCGAACCACTGAGCTTATCGAAACCTTTGAGCCAGACGAGATGGCGCTTGAAGCGCCCTTTTTTGGTAAAAATGTCCAATCTATGCTTAAGCTGGGACGTGCCCAAGGGGTAGCCATTGCTGCGGGGATTGCACACGATATGGCTGTTTTTGAGTATTCCCCACGTAAGATTAAAATGGCCATTACTGGAAGTGGTAATGCGTCCAAGGAGCAAGTAGCCAAGATGTTACAACATCTATTAAAGCTTAAGTCACTTCCCAAAAACCTAGATGCAACCGATGGACTTGCAGCTGCCGTATGTCACTATTTCAATCCGGCTCAGCAAAACGAAAAAAGCTATTCTGGCTGGGCATCCTTTGTTCAAAAAGAGTCGCAACGCATAAAAAAATAAGTATGTCGGGTATTTATCTCCATATTCCTTTTTGCAGAGAGGCGTGTCACTATTGTAATTTCCATTTCTCAACATCGGCCAATTATACCTATGAAATGGTTGCTGCACTCAAAAATGAAATAGCGCTTCGTAAAGAAGAAGCCCAAGCGCCCATTGAAACCATTTATTTTGGCGGCGGAACGCCCTCCATGCTGACGGCAGCTCAAATAAGCTTACTTATAGCGGAGGTCTATGTACAATTTTCCGTGGCTCCATCACCCGAGATTACTCTTGAAGCCAACCCTGACGATCTAAGCCCTGCATATTTAAAAGCCCTCAAAGAAGCAGGAATCAATCGTTTGTCTATTGGTATACAATCTTTTCATGATAAAGAACTGACCTTGATGAACCGTGCTCACAATAGTAAACAAGCTGTACAGGCGGTGATTTGGGCACAAGAACTTTTTAAAAATATATCCATTGACCTATTGTTTGGAACACCGCACACTACCTTTGCTTATTGGCAAAAAAACCTAGAAACAGCTTTAAAGCTTGATGTACCGCATATATCCTCTTATGCCCTTACACTAGAGCCCAAAACAGCACTTGAACATTTTGTATCCAAAGGCATTGTTTCTTTATTGGATGACTCAGATGTTGAAGCACAATTCCTACATCTGGTAGACAGCTTAACCCAAGCGGGCTATGAACATTATGAGTTGTCTAGCTTTGGAAAGCCAGGCTTCCGTTCTCTTAACAATACCGCTTATTGGCAGGGTAAACCCTATTTGGGAATTGGCCCCTCTGCACACGGTTTTGATGGTGAAAACCGTTATTGGAATGTGAGTAATAATGCCGCTTACATAAAAAAAGTCACAGCGGGTGAAATGCCACAAACCATTGAAAAACTAAGTGTTATTGATAAATTTAACGAAGCCATCATGATAGGCCTTCGTGCTTGTTGGGGCGTTTCGTTGGAACAGCTAGAAGCACAGTTGGGGATACACTACCGCAACCATCTAGAGCAACAGTCAGCACATTTTATCAACAGAGGATTGCTGCATATTGAAGATAACTGCCTAAAGGCAACGCCCAAAGGCGCTTTTGTTGCCGACGGCATTGCCGCCGACTTATTCCTTATTGATTTGCTTGAAAAAGTTTAGTAAAGTGGTGGTAAAAGTGCGGAATCGTCTCAATTCCTTTTAAGAAATTAAACACCCCAAAATGCTCGTTTGGCGAGTGAATGGCATCGCTATCTAAGCCAAATCCCATCAGTATGGACTTGCTGTCAAGTGTTTCTTCGAACAGTGCCACAATTGGAATGCTTCCGCCATCTCGAACGGGTAGTGGTGCTTTGCCAAAGGTTTCCACATAAGCTTTGCATACTGCTTGAAATTCCATTCCATCAGCATGCATCACGTATGCCTCACCGCCGTGATGTGGTTTTATCGTTACCTTAACGCCTTCTGGTGCCAATGCGGTAAAATGCTCCGTAAAGAGTGCGGTGATTTCTTCAGAACGTTGTTCGGGTACCAATCGCATAGAAATTTTCGCATAGGCTTTGCTGGCAATTACGGTTTTTGCGCCTTCGCCCGTATAGCCTCCCCATATGCCATTGACATCCAATGCTGGGCGAATAGATTTTCGTTCGTTTGTGGTATAGCCTTTTTCACCATATACTGCTGCTATATCCAACGCTTCTTTATATGCTTTAAGGGAGAAGGGAATTTTTCCCATTTCTTTACGTTCAGCCGCGCTAAGTTCAGCTACCTTATCGTAAAAACCTGGTATGGTGATGTGGTTGTTCTCGTCGTGTAGGGAGGCAATCATTTGGGTTAGGATGTTAATGGGATTGGCCACAGCACCGCCATATAAACCGGAATGCAAATCGCGATTAGGTCCTGTTACTTCCACTTCCACATAGCTCATACCGCGCAATCCGGTGGTGATGGATGGCAAGTCGTTTGATAGCATTCCCGTATCGGATATCAAAATAACGTCATTGGCCAGCTTTTCGGGATTGGCGCGCACAAAGTGTTCTAGGTTATCGCTGCCCACTTCTTCTTCGCCTTCTATCATAAACTTGATGTTGCAGGGGAGTCCGCCGTTTTGCTCCATGACCTCTAATGCCTTGATATGCATAAACATCTGGCCTTTGTCGTCACAGGCACCACGTGCAAATATGGCTCCATCGGGGTGAAGGGCTGTTTTTTTAATTATCGGGTCAAAGGGATCGTTGTCCCAAAGATCTAATGGGTCTGGGGGTTGTACGTCATAATGCCCATAAACCAGTACGGTGGGTAGGGAAGCATCAATTATTTTTTCACCATAAACAATGGGAAAGCCTTCTGTGGGACACAGCTCGGTATGTGTGCAGCCAGCTTTTGCGAGGGCTTCTTGAACGGCCGTAGCCGCTTTTTGCATCTCCGGGATGTAGGCAGAATCTGCACTAATGGAAGGAATACGGATTAATAAAAACAATTCTTCTAAGAAGCGATTTTGGTGTTCTTTGACGTATGTTAAAAAATTTGACATAGAGATTTGAATAAGCAACTAAGGTATAAAATACTTATGCGATGAGAAAGTGGTTTTGAATTAGGGAAACATCCTTATATTTGCCGTCCTAATGCGGGTGTGGTGAAATTGGTAGACACGCTAG
>MDTG01008874.1_pt1 | contig 48307 bp, 50 predicted proteins | sample 811421 | NCBI WGS metagenome assembly MDTG01 (sample SAMN05326645, study PRJNA326480) | marine metagenome | isolation source: seawater | place: Pacific Ocean: South East | collected 2011 | reverse complement strand
TGAAGCGCATTGCGACTACCGGCTGGGCGTACATGTTAGGGCCTAACAGACCCAGCGTTTGTAGGTTACCGATAGGGCCCGATTTAATCTCGGCGCTCTCCTTGGTCTCGTCGCGTAGGTGATTGAATGTATCGTCCTCCACACCCTCCAACGGCGTGCCACAGCCTTTCGTATGAATGCTGACCGGTTCGATAAGGTAAGGCCGAGAGCACGCCATGTCTTTGAAGCCGTCCATTACACACGTGCGCTCGACGGCCCACACCGAATGGCAGCCTAAGAGGTCGCGTTTAGATAAGTCATCTGCCTCCAGGCCCTCTCGCAAGGCCTCGGGGTTATAGTGTATGTTATAGAGCGCCTGATAAGCCCAGTCGTTATTCCTGACCGCGACCACATGGCATTGCGCGACCTGTATACCCTTGGCCCACTTTAAGCGCGCCAAGCACAAAATGCGGGCGGTTAGGTCGTAATCGGCGCTCTCTGAATGCTCCTCGATAATGAGCTGCATGCCATGCGGCCAGTCGGGATGCGGTTTGTCGCTAAGGCCGGTAAAGGCCTCCATGCGCCTTACAGCATCCGCATCGTAAGGATGATCGACCATGAATTGGCCGCCCTCGTGAGTCGATTTAATGACGACCCAGCCGGCCGCCAGCTTGTCGTTGCCGAGGGCGATGGTGGCGATGTCCAAGGGCTCGTGGGCGGCGGTCTCCTGCACAAAGATCATGCCCTCTTGCACCACCTCCTGCCTCTCTCTGAATCGTTCATTCGCCTTCTTGCTGCAGTATTTGCGGTCGAACATTCTTTTCTCGTACTTGGCGTGGTTGTCGAAGTCAGTGCCCGTGATGAAATCGGTGGAGAAGAACATCTCGGTGCCCGGCGGCAGCGGCTCTCCCTTGAAGCACTGAGTTTTGTGCGGCGACGGCGTGCCCTGAGCCATGCGCGGGTGCGGGCATGAGCGACATTTGCGCACGCTCGTGCGGGGCTTTTCGGGCGTCGGGCGCGGACCACTGGGGCGGCGCTGATTGGGCTTTTGGGTGGAGATCGCGGCTGGATGCCCAGGACCTCCTCGTACGTCCACTGGTCCACGCTGTGGGAGCTCATGGCGGCGACTGCAGGCCAAGCCTCGCGACGGTCTCAATGGTCTCAGGATAATGAAGCTTCTGCCACCTTCTGGGAACCTTCTGCCATTTCCGGGTACCAACTGCCATTTCCGGGCACTTCGAAGCGACACCTCGAGGGAAAATCTCCGCGCAATCTCAAACTTACCGAATGCATGCGCCTCCGTCCGACCCGAGAAACTCCGCTCGTTCTACATGGGTTTCTCGACCTCTCACCTTTCACCTCTTTTTTTTATAGAGAAATTAGGGATAATAAATAAAAGAGGTGAGAGGTGAGAGGTCGAGAAACCCATGAAGGAAATGCCCCTTGACCTCGAATCGACCCGGGGTGCATGCATTCGTAAGTTTGAGATTGCGATCTCCCATGTCGGTTACATGACTTGGAGGTGAGAGGTGAGAGGTCGAGAAACCCATGAAGCGCAGGCCCTCTGACCTCTGGGGAAGGGTCCATGCATGCAATGGAGTTCGGTTGCAGGCTTAATGAAGTTTGGGTACAGAGCGCGCAACACTTCCTGGATTTCCGATGTCGCTCTCCTCTCTTCGCCCCTACACAGAGCTGGCCTCCGGCATGTGCAAGCGCGAGATGTATGAGTGCATGGTGCCCGAGTGCAACGCCGCCCGCAAGGCCATGCTCACTGGCGTCCTCTCCGACGTCATCGAGCCCGTCAAGGAGTGGCCGACGAAGCAGATGCGCAAATTTCTTTGCAGCCACCTCGTGTGGGCGGATCGCTGCTCGCTCACGTACTTCGTCCTGGGCAATGGCCTGCCGCCCTCGGTCTACGTGGACTGGTGCCTCGCGCAGCCCGGATACCTCGCGAACCGCGAGGCCGCCAAGCACCTCGCCGAGCTGATCAAGGCTTGGGGCAAAGGCGCCTTCGACGGCACCACCGGCATGGAGCCCAAGATGATCTGGAACATGGCGCTCAAACAGGAGACGCCCTGCCACACGCCGCTCTTCTGCATCCAGCACGACCAGTGGCGCGTGCCCATCATCGACCTCGAGACCGGTGAGAAGACGGGTGTCGAGTACGCGATGCCAGGCTCGCACTACTGGAAGCAGGCGGCCGCACGGTTGGAGGCACATGCCGCCACTCTGCCCAAGAGTGGCTATGAGATGGTGTACCAGGCCAAGGGCAATCACCCCTACAAGCAGAAGCACTGACGATGTCGCCGTTTGGCAGGATGCGCGCGTCGCGCAAGTTGAGGACCTCTTCGTCGGTCTGCGTCGCGCTATCCCTCATGAACGGCCAACACATCGCTTTCCGATGTAAAGTCGGAAAGAGTGGTCTTTAATCTGCACTGAGATGGGGAGACACCAGACCATGGCAATCACGGTTGTGATCGCTGTTGCGGACAGACACGCGACTACCTCGTGCATACTCTACGCGCGCGTGTCAAAATTGACTCTGAGCCAGTCGGGCTTGTAGAGCGCGATCATGAGCCAGTCAATTGCTGTGAGCGCGCGTGGTAGGAGTGTGATCATGACTGTCGCCACCTCTCTTTCCGCGCGGGTCTCTGGGCGCATGTTCATGGAAAGTGCAGAAATTTCCCGGAAGGTGCCGAAGGTTCCGGGAGGGCCATTCCGCAGCCATGTACTTCGCTGGCGAGCGGCACGTCGGCCGCGGCCCGTACAACCCACGCCCGCCTGTGCAGTATGGCAACGCGGGTGGCGGTCGCACTGCTGGTGCTGGTGGCCGCGGTGGCGACCCGAGCAACCTCAACGCGCTCCACATTCCCGACGTCGCACCTGCGCCGGGAAACCTTTTCACCTTTGCCCGTGTCAGCGCCGTGCAGTGTGAGAGCGACGAGAGGTATGACCTGAGGGAGGGCAGCGAGGAGCACCGCTATTTTATGCACTGGGTCTGCACCGCACTGACCTGCGCGCACTCGCCGAAGATGGACTCGTACATGACCGCCGTAGAAGCGAGGACGGATGAGACCATGATCGAGTTCGCGCACATGGAGTATGGCCAGCTGACGTACTTCCAGCCACCTGGGCACCACGCGGCCGAGGGCGCAGTGCCTGGCGAGTACACCACCTACGAGATGAACAAGACGACGTACGCGGTCAACCCATCCGGTAAGATTTACCTTGTGAAGCACGAGAAGGCGTGGCAGTGGTCGTGGAAAGCGGTGGTGAAGGTGGACCTGGGCGACCTGGGCGGCTTCGACTTGGGTCCCGCTGGAGGCTATGTGCCTAGCCAGCGCGTGATCACCTACGCCGTCCGCTTCGAGGTCGTCAAGCTTCCGAAGGACGTCGGCCCGGCTGTCGTCGTGCCGCCTGACCAAAAGGTGGGCTCGATGTGCGTCAGGCTCTCGTATGGCGAGCTCCTGCAGGACGGCTTCGTGCCCTGGAGCGTCTTCATTTACATCGGTGACAAGGAGATCATGGGAGCGCTCACCAACCATAGGAAGTGGCTCAAGGCCTCGGCGCCACAGGAGGAGGACGAGGAGGAGGAGCAGGTGGGTGGCAATAGAGCGCCCAAGAGCGCTTACGAGAACCCCGTCGCGCATTGGAAGTATCAGTTTAGCAACGTGGACGACGTCCTCTGTGTATGGGTGCCACCCGCCGGCAAGAAGGAGGGCTACTGGTGGTCCCTCACCAATTTCACGGTCGACGCGCTGCTCGCGATCTACGAGAACCACGACCGCGAGAAGGGCACGCCCTTATGGCGCATCAAGTGCACGGCCATCGTCGACCCGGACGGCTCGGAGATCATGTACATCACACCGGAGAGCACGGGGCCGCGGACGGCTGACAATGTGCGGACGGTCACCGCCGAGGTGCTGCTTCCCATGGCCACGATCGACGACCGAAACTTAGCCGGCTACTTCTCTAAGGTGACGCCCTACCTCAAATGCCAGAAGTACTTCAAGGCCGAGCACATTACCTGTAAGATGATGGACTTCACGCCCTTCCCGCGCATCACGCGCATCGTCGAGATCTTCGGCCGGCAGCCCAAAGACACCCTCTTCGTCTTCGCGAACGTGTGCTATGACAAGGGTAACGTGTTCGCGCACGAGGAGCAGGGTGTCGTGCTGTTCCCCGCCCAGTTCTGTGCCAAGGATTGCGCCGTGCCGATGAAGGTGGACGAGATGCCGCGGATCCTGCTCGTGCCCCAGGACTGGGTGCGTTATGCCTTCCTCGTCAACTTCTGGTCCGTGCAGATCCCGCGCTACTTCCGTAACAACACGATGCAGGCGAAGTGCGCCTTCGCGATCAGCCTCTCGCACCTGCATTGCTCGAAGTTTTGGGACGGCCAGGGCGTGCAGAACGGCGTCGCGACCCCCTACCTTAAGTCTACCGCGCCCAACACCGGCAAGACCGAGATACTGATGGCCGTGCACCGCTTCATGGGGTGGAGCGCCAAGTCGCTCAACCAGGGCAGCGTCAACACGCTCGCGGGCGCCTGCTACCGCATGTGTGAGCTCCAGGCCGATAACACCTACTGCCTTGACGAGATCGTGACCTACACGAACGCGGAGGAGTCCTCGAAGAAGGTGAAGGAGCTCACCCACCTGGCGTACAACGGCTCGGTGCGCGAGTGCATCGGCAAGTCGGAGAGCATGCAGACGACCTTCATGGGCACCTCCAACGTCCTCGTCAACGAGAAGGACATGGCCTTCATGCAGCGCATTCTGCTGATCGTCTTCTCCCCGCCCGAGGTGGAGGTCGAGTACGGTGATGAGACGGTGAAGGACGAGGAGTGGGCGGCGTGCAAGAACCTTCTCTCGTGCCTCCAGCCCGACCTCGAGCAGCTGCTCTGGAACGACAAGCTCGATCGCGAGGCGCTGCAGGACTGCACCACCTTCATGAACAAGGCCACGCGGCAGGTCTACTCTCGCAACGCTAACATCTGGGGCTTCGCGCTCTACTACATGCTGATGATGGAGGGCCTCACACAGTCCGACACGGTCGGCGTCGACGCGGTCTTCGAATACTGCTGCCAGGAGGTGATCAAGCAGAATTACATGGCGACGCAGTACTCTGACCTCATCGCGCAGTTCATCCTCGCGATCCAGTCGATCTACACGACCGCGAGCCCGCTCGTCTCCGAGGAGAAGTGCTTCTTCCACCATAACTTCCGCACCATGGAGAAGCCCGATGGCATCGCACAGCTCGGCACACTCCAGTTCTACGCGGTGCGCATCGAGTCGGCGTGTCACGTCATCAAGAAGGTCAAGAACATCACGTTCAAGGTCGAGGAGATCCGCCGCGCGCTCAACGAGTGCACCTACGCGGTGCACGGCTGGGCTCCCTTCTTCAACGTGGGTAAGTGCGGCTACCCGCCCACGAAGGAACTCGTCTTCGACGAACCCGGTGCTATGAATCAGACCGTCCCGCTCCCCGAGGACGAGCTCCTGCAGGCGCAGCTCAAGAAGGAGCGGTGCGTCTTCTTCCAGCAGCCCAAGTGGAACCAGATCGTTAAGGACGTCGAGACCATTGCGAAGGTCGGCGAAGACTACCGCAAGATCGAGATTACGACGGCTAACCGGTCCTGGGGCCCGCGCCCGGGCCACCGCTACACGTATAACTTCTTCGAGACCGTCACGGGGCGCGCCGACGGCAGATGGTTCGGCTTCCGCGCGCTGGGCAGCACCAAATTCGCACCCTACTGTGGCTGGTCGAACTGCATCCCCAACATACGCTCCGGCCCCGAGATCGACGAGGGGTTGGAGGACCTCACGGAGGCAGAGGGCTGGGGCTCGGTGGACTTGTGCTTCAACCCTAAACGCATCCTCGAGCACTACTGCTACACCAAGTTCCCCGATGATGACACTCTCCCGCCCCCCCTCCGCATTAACCCCTTCCTCTTCCGTAACGACGATGCCGATGTGACGATGCCCAACGACCAGCGCTCCGTTACCTTCTACCACCAGTGCTATGACTCGGACCCCGGCAGCCCTTCGCAACGCGAGTCCAACATGGACGAGCGGTCAGGTGGGGAGACTTCCAATCAATCAACTCCGAACTCACGGGGTTCGAACCGCTCTTACGGTAGAGGTGCTGGCGCACCCCCTGGAAGTTCGCGCGAGAACACGCCGCGGAACCTGGCCAAGAACTTCGTCCGCCCAGATCAAGAGGATGAGGTGCGCGCCAAGGAACAGATGCTAACTCACGCCCCCCCGCCTAAAAGGCCCCTTGCCCTTTTTGGCAGGAGATGCAAGCGCCGCCGCCGACCCCTAGGGACGACTACGGCATCGCCTCGGATGACGAGGCCATGGAAGACGAGCTCATGTAGCGGTCGGGCACGGCCTTCTTCGAGACCTTGAGCTTCGGCCACTCATCGATCTCGAGCTTGCTCCGCACCATCTTGCTGAACTTGCCCTTGTCGAAGGTAACGCGGTCGGGCGCTGTGATGTCCACGAGTGCCCGCATGACGAGTTCGTGCTCATCCATCATGATCTCCATCTCGCTGGTGCACTCGGTGCGGGGGGCGCTGTGAGTGAGGGTGTTCAGGGAGGGGGTGTCGTTGAGGATCGCGGAGGTGCACACAGCGAGACGAGTCGCAGCTTCCTGGTAAGCCGCCGCGTCGTAGTAGGCACCCGTGCGCACTTCGAGGAAGTAAGAACTAAGCATCGATACTTGTGCGCCTAGAAAAGTATGCAATCAGCGCGGCGGTGGCAAAGCCCACACCAAATGCGCTCAACATCGCCACCGCGAGCTCTTGGATCACCACGGGGTCGGGGCGGGGCGGCATGAAGGCGGGCAGCGGCCCCAGAGGCGGGAAATCGAGCTCCGGGATCGTCGGCATGGGGCAGCACTTGGGCTCCTTCGTGTCGGGGTGCGGGTGGATCGTCATGTCGATGCGGTCGGGGGACTCTTCCGGCTTCTCTTCGTCATAATGATGCACCATTGATACTCATGCATAAGAAATTAGTTAGGCGTTCGGATCGGTCGGTCATCCAAGTAATTAGCCCCAGAGCGCTCCCGTAACGCCAGCATCGTCTCCCTATCCGTCCCCTTGCGCACATACGCAGCGATCACTTCCTGCCAATCGTCACTCGGGTACATGCGGAAGTCAATGTAAGGGTTCTCGTTGTCACCGTAGAAGGGCAGACCTTTGCCGTCCAGCAGCATGAACTGATCGCCTAAAGTGGGGTGGATGCCCTTAAACATCAACTCGAGCTCCGCCGCCATCCTAAACTTGTCCACCTGCACATAGCTCCAGTGCCACATGTTGAGCAGACAGTGGAAGTGGGGGTGGTGCATCTTTGGTCCGATCTCGATACCGGCGTCGACCTCCACCTGCTCAATGTGCGTCTGGTAGGTGTCCGATTCGTACGAGTTGCCCTCAACGTTCCCCCAAAACTCCCCTTTCTTGTCCTCCTTGTTGGGCTTACTGATGTACTCGTAAAACTTCTTGGACGTCGCATCTCCGCCCTGTGGCATGTCGATTAGCTTGCGACCGAAGATGAGGATCTTGCAGAGGTACTCGTCGTTCCCGAACAGACAGCGCACGGCGTCGGCCATCTTCTCGAGATTGTATCTCGCTTCCATCGGCTCGTAGACGCGCCGGTGCAGAGCGTATGTGATGAACATGCGAGACTGTGTAAGCCTGCGCACCTGCTTGCGCCACGCCTCCTTCGTTTTGTCTCTCTTTATAAGCTTGTTAAGCCACGCGTCCCCTTTCCAGCCGTGCTCTGCTGTGTACACGCGCTTAATCATCTTCATGCCCGTTTCGATGTCGAGGTGCTCAGTTGCCCATTCAGGGAAAGTATCACCGTTCCAGTCTTTGCTAACGCGGTTCGTCATGCTCCCCGCCATGTCCTCCAGGGTCACCAACCCTCCACCACCGGGCTTCATCTTGAGCTTGCCTAGATCCTTGAGCTGGAAGACCTCGAGCTTTTTATCTCCACGCTGCTCGACACGCCTCAGGTTGGGGTCATACTTCACGACCCCGCTCTCCCTTTTGAATTTTAGGCGATGCTTAATCTCGTAGTCAATCTGGTGGAGCATGTCGAAGAGTGAGCGATTCCCCTTATTCATCTTTGGTATCTCGATCTGTACGGTTTGGCCAGGCTCCGTTTGTAGTTTGTCGATGAGGTCTCCAAGGAACGCCAAACTCTCTTTAAAGTCATCCTCGATGAGCTCGTTCCATTGGGTCGTGTTCTCTGGTGTGTAGATGCATTGGGTCGAAACGGAAGCCGGCTTGATGACCTTCGTGATCTGCTTGCCTTTGATGCTCGGTGCACACGTTTTGGCTCTCATCTGCTCCATCACGAACTCAATGTGCTTCTCCGTGATCTCCCGCCAGCTGCCGCCAAAGATCTCTTCATACCGCTTTGCTGTGTTCTTCGCATCGTCAATGCTTTTCCTTTTCCCTAAAATGTATTCCCGATTCCCTAGGATGTCTAGTGTTGTTGTAAGCTTCTGCCTCTCGTTTTCGGGCGTCGCTCTCACCGTGCCTGCATACCTCGCCTTCCGGTCGTGAAACTGGATGGCCTGTATGTAGACGAACCACGGATCGAAGATGCCGTCCCACCCAGACCCTTCCACACTCTTGCCCGTCTGTTGTCCGGCGAACTTGATCCACCAGTTGTCGACGCGCGCGTCCTTGATGCTGTTTATGGATACGTGCCCGGCCCTCATCATGGCACCGGTGCGCACGAAGAGGTGTGGCGCCGCGACGAGCGTCATTGCACAGTCCCTGCAGACGTTTCCATACTTGATCGAGCGCATCAATTGATACCCCTGCATACCGTAAGCCACCTTTGCCCGTGGACGAATCATCCCCTGCATGAGCTCCCGCTGCGTCGTTTTCCCGTCGTACATGTGGTTCAGGTACTGCCGGAACGTGAAGGGCTTACCTTCATGAAATGCCGTGAACAGATCCACGAGCTTTGACGCTCTGCCAACCCTGTCACACCATTCCTTCCAGAGCGGCGTCTGATTCGCTCTTAAATCGCCTCCGCTAATGTCGTACTTGTACGTGTTTCCGGTCTTCGTCACTTTGCCCACTTTCGCCAACTTGCCCTTTTCGCGCCTGCCCCCTTTCTTCCACCCCCACCCCAGCAGGAATGCGAACGTCTTCCAACCATGGAAGTTTTCCCCGATCTCGGCTGCGGCCTCCGCCCCACCCGCCTTTTTGGTTGCCTCGCGCGCGGCAGCTCTCGCTGCGGTCACATCCATCGCTTGCTCCCGCTCGACGCTTTGTGGGATTCGTGTCGCGCCTACAGCTTGCACCGGCTCCGGACTCCAAAAGGCTGGATGATGGAACGGCTTGGGTGCGTGGTTCATGTCTTTTTGATCCGCGATGATCTCATGTGTGCCCCGCCAGTACATGTGCGGCCAGTGCTTGGTCTTTGGGTGGCTGCCGCTCCCCTTCTGAGTGCCATCGAAGGCCGCGTAAAGGTACTCGAATTCATAAAACGGGCGTGAGCAGCGAGTGCAGCCACGACAGAACGACTCACCCTCCTTGAAGACGGAGCTCATTTCGAGATACGGCAGGTACTCGTAATGCCAAGGCGTCTGCAGCCACTGAGACACCGTCATTTTGGACTCTATCATCAAGATGGCCTTTGTGAAATCATTCCTTGACTTCCTTGGCCCTTTCTGCATCGAGTCTCTGTCCATAAATTCAAGGAAGTCGCCTGTGCGAGCGTTACCCCGCCAAAGGTTTTCCTTCTCGTCCGTCGCGTAGTATTCCAGTTTCTCGTACAATGCGTCGTCCATGTTGGTGAAGACAGCTGGTAGGATTGGTTTCCCCTTTGCCTCGTAATTCACCTGGCACGCATGCGTATTACCTGCGGGTCGCCATATGCCCTTCTCCATCCCATCCTGCTTCGTCTCGAAGTCGACGATCTTGCAACTGCCATACCCGAGTGCACCCGACTTATCGAAGTAGATCGATACGATGCGACGCATGTTGTCGATGAACATGTTCTCGTCATCCACGTCATCGAATTCGGATTCAGGATGACACCAAGGGGCAATGGGCATGTCGAGAATCGGTGTGTCCACACCATTCCATTTGCAATACCGCATGTTGCCGTTGGTAGAGTCCGGGTCGATCACCAGTTTCCCTGGCTTCTCTGAGCGCAAGACGAGGTTACTGCCACTGCCGTACTTCTCCATGTACTCATTAACGTCCTTCTCCACGTTCGTGAATTCCACAATCTTGTAATGGATGCGCGGCTCGAGCCAGACGTCTTTGGGGCTCCAAGGTGTGTAGAAGAGGCTCTGAAAGTGGTAGTTGTTAGCCGTATCTCCGACCCTCCTCGCCTCTCCTTCACGTAAGGGTACCTTCCCCTTCCCTTCGATCTCGTTTTGCGCCTGGGTTTGTTGATGCAGCCCTTCGCGCACGTTTAGTTCGATGGCCATAGTCGTGTCCTGATTGCTCACAGACACCGTCGTGCCTTCCAAAGCGACGCTGATGTCATAGTCTTCAACGCTCTGCAGATACTGATCGTCTTCGGGGGCTCCCATGTTGAATTCATTGAATGCCTCGCCGTCGTCTCGCCCACCGCCGTCGTCTCGCGTTTCGGCGGGTGCGCCAGGGACGTCTCTTATGTCAGGCATTGCTGGGACATCTGCTGCAGCTTCTGCCACCACCTGCGGGTCATCATCTGCTGCAGCTTCTGGCACCACCGGCTCCGGCTCGTCGTCCTCGTCCTGTGCTGTACTGCGCTTCATGAGGTCCTTGATTAAGGCCTGCACGTACGGTTTGAATGCATCAGACGTGTCAGTTTTATCCAGGATGAGCTCCGCTTTCGACGGGGCCACTATCGGCTTAAAATCGAGTCCGAGGGCCCATCTCCAGTACTCGGCTGACACAGGCTTGTCTTCGAAGAAGATGATGAAGGGCGTCGTGCTCGCTCCGGTTTCTGCATTCGGGTTGAAAGGGAACGACCAGAAGCCCATCGGTTGCTGGCCTTGGGGTACGCTTTGATGGATAACCTGTGTGCCCGGTTTGAAGCCCTGCCTTCTCGTATTTTCCTTTGCGTTGTAAGCGTTGATCGTTACTTCAACGGGTTCTCGCAGATTTGGTCGTTGCCTCCATTTGGGCCATGGCTGGTACCCGGTTGTGCTGGCCTCGTGCTTGTTCACATTATGCTTCACTATCTCCCACGTGCCTTTTCCGTGGTCGTAGTGTGGGTAGAGGTACAGGGCCTCAGGCATCGAGAAGCCAAAGGTCAGCTGGCCCTCCTGCAAGCCTGGGAGGCCAAAGTTTTCCCGCTCGTACATGAAGCCTTTGTGTTCCGAGGCGTTCTCCGCAATGTACTCCTGCCAGTAATCCGAAATGAGCGCACTTGCATGGACCGAGTACGTAGGAAACGTCTCCTTCTTGTAGTCCTCGTCACGCCCGACTACACTTGGCTGTCCTCCTGGTTTCGCAGTCAATTGCAGGAGTTGCTTATTGTGGCCTCCCCTTTGAGGCCCTACCTTCTCCAAGAACCCTGTGTACCCCTCCAACCGTGTCTTGATGCCTATCTTCGCAGTGACGTTATTCGTCAGTGCCGATCCGTCATCGCGGGCTTTGGGGTCATGGTAGAAGGCGAGCTCATCCCACGGTGATCGCGGCGTGACCTTTGGCATGTAGAACCCGTGAAAGCCCCCCTCAATGTCTTCGTCCATGCCTCCCCAGATCTCTTTGGCCGCATCTTTGTTCGGTTGCGCATCAGGTTTCCGTTTCCACCCCCGTTCCGTCACCTTCACACGACTCGTGTTGACCTCGTACGTGTACGCTGGATTTGGATAGCGCATTCGGATCAAGAAGACTTTACCACCTATCGTCTGTTGCACTACCCAGTTTAACTTCTTGTCTTCGCAATTAGGGTAGTAGTAAAGCCCGAAGTAGGCCGCCGCCCTATCGCCCATTGAGACACAGCCATCCGCTTCGTCATTCTTATAGTTTGAGCGGAAGTAGTGTAAGGTATTCATTTCGCACCGGCCACCCTTCTTACCAGGCATCACTTTGGCCGGTGTTGATTTCATGCCTGTGCTCCTATGCCAGTCCAATTGTGTCGCGGGCCCGTAGCTGTTATCGGACTGAATGAGGCTTTGCAACTCGGGGTTGATGTGATTGCCCGCGCCATAAAAGCGAGTTCCTGCTACGCCCTCCCATGGTCGTGGTTTGGAGGACGCGTGGCCGTTATTCATTGCATGCGGCGCTATAGCCAGTCGACCCTGGCCTACGGTGCCACCATTCATGTCCGAGGTTTGTACCTTCTGCTCAGCAACTGTGTCCATCTTGGGATCATCACCAACCCGTGGCGGTACATAACCATGTGCTTTGATCGATGCAGGGTCCATGTTGTCAGCAACATCCATCTTGGTATGTTTGTTGCCATTCGAACACAGCATCAACGTCATCATCCTCTGGAACGCGGCGCCGCCATCTAGCTCACCTTTATCGTTGACGTTACCTGCTACATAACACGTGTTCTTCGACCACAGCTCAAACGAGGCAATGCCCTGGGGCCAGTTCTCTTTAAACCGCTTTATCTCAGCGTCTGTTACAGTTTTATACACGTTCTTATCGAACTTCATTCTACTGTCTGTCTCCTCATTCCACTTCCCACGCTGGCCGTGTGGGAAGAGGCCGAATTTCGTCTCTGATGCGCTCCCCCGCCCTTGTTTTACCATACTCAGACGGACGTTGGAAGTTGTTGCATGGCCTTGGTGATGTACTGCCTCATCACCATGGCCCAATTCGAGTGCGGCAGGAGCTTCACCTGGATGTAGGGTCGCTTCGTGATCTTCAAACGTTTTAACTTGTCCGTGTTGCCCGCGGCTGCCCGTTGCACTTCACCGTTGTAAGAGTCCTTGAACATCTTCTGCATGATGGGCATGTTCACCTGCAGCTGGCTGTAGTGGAAGAGCGTCAGCCAAATGTGCGAGTGCACTCGCTTCAGCTTGGTGCCCCCCTCGACCGCGGCCTGCCACTCCGCCTTCGTGACCACGTCCCCAAAGACGTCGTTTTGGTAGATCTCCGGGTTCTTGGGGCCGAATCTGATGTATTGGCACATGGCCTCGTCTGTCGAGAGTTTGTCGAGCGTCGTCTGCACCGCCTTACACGCGATCTCTAATTCGTCCGGGTGCTTGGGGTCGGCGTGTGACTTGTTCGTGTTGAGCGTGATGAAGAAGTTCGACTCGTGGCTCCGTCTGGGCAGCTTCTCGTCCGGGTCGTAGTGGTCGAAGTATGTTTTGGTGCCCAGGGTGGTTGAGGGTGCGCGTTGGATCACGCGATTAGGATACATCCATTCGTTAACCTTACCTGAGGCCCCCTCCTCGATTTGCTTCCCGGTGAGGTGGCCCTGGTTGAAGCCCACCCCCTCAACTGAAATCTTCGTCGGCGCACGTTTCACCATTGGTTTGCTAGCCCACTCGACGCTCTTTTCGAAACCCTTTGGTGCGTTCCCTCGGTAGAGCAAACGGCCGATTCGGCTGACTCTACTGCTCATTCTCAGTGGATCAGAAAATCAAGGCGTCTCTGGACGCTCCTCCTGCTCCTCCTCCTCCTCCTCCTCGCGCTGTTCGGTCTCTCCGGTCCTTTCCTGGTACTTCCGGTAAGCTTCCGCAGAACAGAACTTGAACGCGTAGAGCTCCTTCCCGGCCTTTCCCTCCCAGGGGCACTTGACTCGGTACGCGTAGCGGCCATTGCTCAGCATAATCACAGTGGGATCCTCCACTTCAAACTTCTGTTTGGTGGTCATACAGGTCATCGTTACTTTCTCACCACTCATTACACTCAGAGTTCAGAAAAGCATGCACGTCGAGGGTGTAGGCGAACTGGACGAGTATGGTAGCTACATCGCTACATTTTGGACGAAAGGCGTGGCCTACTTCATCCGGGACATGTACCTTAGCGACATCGAGCGGCACGTGGCCCGCGGCGAGTACGCTCTGGCGCGTCCACTGATAGCGCGTCTGGAGGCGTTAAATTCTGACATTCGAGTATGGGAGCAGAATGGAGGGCGAGTGGAAGGTGATTAGTGAGAGTGCTATCCCGATCCTTCCCGGTATGTCTTGGGCGGAACTTGCCGAAAACGACCCCGAAATGCAGCTAATGGGCTGCCCCCCTCTCCCACCCGGTCTCGTGGACGACGAACAGTACGCGAACTGGCTCACTCCCAAAGCGACTAAGAGACAACACCCACGCCCACCCGTCTGCCTCAACGGCTTCGACACCGGCAGCCCCGTCTGCGTCTCGTCGCGCTTCGACGCGCTCAAAACGTCGGATCAAGAAACAGGGCCGGGGGAAGAGCTCCGGGCTTGCTGGGAACGCGACCCTTCACCTTCGCCGCCAGAACTCTGCCGGAAGCCGTCTTGTCCTCCTTCTGCACGTTCGATGTCTCCGCCGGAGGCACCGCCCCCTTCGCCCGCTCCGCCTCGTACTGATTCAGCTGAGACTGCATCGCCGCCTTGACTTCGCCGTACGCGGCGGGGGTGAAGCTCTGCACGTCGGCCGGCCGCTTGCGCTTCTTGTTGAACTGCTCGTCGAAGTTGGCCTTGGTGAAGGAGATCCAGCGCTCACGGGGGAGGAAGGACGCCTCGCGGGACTGGTACATGAGAAGCACGTCCCCGTAGAGCTGCATCCGGAAGTGGTTGGAGGCGGTAGGGTTGTGGGTAAGGTCCTTGCAATTGTAATACCAGACCGCGAGATCGCGATCCTGGCCCTTTTGGCCCTTCTTGCGCATGGAGTAGAAGACGGAGAGCCCGCCAAAGGGCTTCGGCTCGCTCTGGGACCACCAGTAGGGCTTGTGGAAAAAGGATTCGAGACCGCCGTTGATAACCGTTGGGAGGATGACCTCGAACACGTCACCATTCGGGCTTATCTTCACCGCCGTGATAGGGGCCGTGCGTTCGGAGCAGGCCAAGTGGAAGCCCTGGGAAGTGACCGACCCCTTCGTGTGCGCGAGCACCTCGTAATGGGGTGCCGCCGTGATGCCCGGCCCACAAATGCTGGTCACGTGATCCATCACCTTCTGCAGTCGCTCATCGTCGATGCTGCCTTTCTGATGCAGGTACGTCGCATGCGCGACTACCGACTCCCAGTTGCAGTACGATCCCTTCTTCTGCAGCTTACCGGTGGGCGTCCACTCTGGCATGTAGCAGAAGGCCTGTTTAAGCGGAAAGCCGGTCCAGTCGCATTGGTAGAAGCTCGTCCCGTGCAGCTTGCGCTTCCCCATCGCACTGTCGTGGTGGTCGGAAAAAGGAGAGTGCCCGGAAACCTCACTGAAAGGAGCTAAGTATGGTCTTCGCGGTTTCGTCAAAAACCGAGCGTTTGCTTAATTTCGCGCGCGGCGGGAAACACCTCCGTTAATTGAGGGCGGTTACCGTCCTTGAAGGCCACGTGCTGCTGCCCAGTGTGCCGCCACCGCGTCAGGTCGGGCTCGTTGGACGAATCGAGCACGACGCACGGCTCGGTCTCTTGCTTTGACCTGCTGTATCGGTGTTGCAGGTAGACCGCAGTAACAGCGCCAATGACGAACCACGTCATTCCTCCGCCCATCTCGGTGCTGTGTTAGATTTATCGACACCAGCCGTCACAATCGAAGACGCGGTTTCGCCGGTTACGTTCCGCCCACACATCCTGCTCCACAATGTAGTCGGGCGTGTTCGGCACCCGGCCCTCGTAGAGCATCTTGCTGATGGTCGGCAGATCGCCATCGTCAATAATCCCACCGTAAGTATAGTCCCCGGTCCGGTAGCCTCGCGTCGAGTCGGCGACACACCGCTTGGTCCACTTGGGCACACCACGAATCATGCTGGCCACCTCCGCCTGCGACGTCGTGCTAGGTGCCACCCCGTGCGTGTCGACGGCACGAATTGCGCGCATGACGCCAGCGTGGTCCTTGATCGCCCCCTTGTTGTGGTGTGCCGCGTGGCGCCACGCGTGCGAATCGTCGCGGATCCAGTGCTGGTTCGTGGTGGGATCGACGGTCACAGTCACCATGTCGACTTCCTTGCCGTTCACGTAGACGTCGGGGTATTCGCGCTTGTGATCGGGCGGCACCTCCGTCGCGTGTGACTGCTCCCGCTCTTTGCAGAGCTGCTCGTAGGCCATCTTGTTTTGTGTGTTCTCTTTGATCTTATTGTCGAGGTGCTCCTGTGCCCGCATCCCCACAGGGACCTCTTCTGGCGGGGCTTGCTGTGCGTGCTGGTTACTAAAGACGGCTCCTAGGGGTCCAAGCAGAAAGCCGTTGCGCACAGCATTTGACTCGTCCCAGAAACCCATCATGGTCCCACCAAAGAAAATTCTCACCTTTGGGCACTATGTCGTCCGATGCCGGTCAAGTAGCCCTCATTGCTGCCGCCGGTGTCGCGGCGCTTCAATGGTGGAAGGCAGAACAGCAAGAGCGAGTGTCTGAGACAGTGGCCGGCCAAGTGTCGCAGACGTCCAATGAGGGGGACGTACCAGTTTATCATACCGTGTCGAGCTATGTGCCGAAGCATAGCCAGGGTGTGCACGGCGCCTTCGAGCCAACTGGCCCGACAGGTTCCACTCCCCACCGCCCAGAGATTCCCTCACCGCATCCACAGGATCCACCCTCACCGCGTCCACAGGATCCATCCTCACCGGTGAATCCGTCCTCACCGGTGAATCCACAGGGTTCAGGTGGTGCCCCCGAGATCCCCCGACCGCCAGGTGAGAAGCCTCCAGGGCGGCCGCGACCACCCAACTACACTCTACCGTACAATGACAATGTGTTGCAGAAGTTCGAGAAGGCACTAGAGTCAAGGCTGGAGTATAGCGCCATTAACGCAGCTCGGAATCAAGGCGCCGCGGCGGAAGCGGAAAACCTTAATGCCCTTGCGCGCACGTACAGGCGGCTCAAACAGGGCGTCTCGGAGAGTTGGTTGGGTGAACAAACGGCAGGCAATCGCGAAAGGTTTAACGGCCAGGTGCAACGATTGCAACAATACATGGATGAGTGGCACAGGTCCGCTGAGGGCGGCCACCCGGACTGGCGCTACGCGGACATGAATTCTCCATTCTCCATCGACGCGCCATTCGCTCCGGAAGAAGGCTTCCCGGGAGCCAGGCCGCCGCCGGATCCACGTATTGCCGCCATGGATCCTCCCGGGCCATTCGTGCCGGAAGAAGGCTACGTACCTATTGACCGACGACCTATGTTTCATTTCGACGAAGCTGGTGGAGTCGAACTTCAACCGGTTGATTTGTGGTCAGATGACGTAATTCGTGTACCTCAGTATGGCCCGCAAGAGCGACCTCTGCTCTGGTCGGGTGCACCACCGAGAGCTGACGAGATCGAGCCACCTTCAGCGCCTTTCCAGCCACCTGACCATTGGCGGCAAGGCCAGGGTGGCGGCGGTGACGCGAATTACGATTACGGGGCGAGGCCGAAACCGAAAGCGCCCTTCGACAAGATGGCTGCAGCACCACTCGGGTCTGCGGAGCATCAAAGGTACATTGACATCATGGGAGATACGTTGGGAGGACGACCCCTAACTCTGGAACACCTTAAGGACACGGACATCTTAAGGTCTGAATGGCTAGATTCCACGCAATTACAATCAGCGCGTCCTAAGGCTTGGGTCCCCGATGCTGGTCCGCCCCTGTTCGACGGGGTCCAAGCATCTACCATCTCACCACCAGGGTTTAATGTACCATCTCACCCGGCACACGAGCCAATCCCCACAGGGCCTGGAGCCTCCCCAGCACCCTTAAAAACCGCTGCCGACATCGATGCCTGGCAGTCTCCATACGCAGCGATGGAGTCCCTGGAGCAATTTGATGGGTTGACCGAACCCCAGGTCGACCAAATCGTAGACAGGGTCAGGACAAACACAGCGCACCAAGCGCATAAAACCAACAAGGAATTGGACATTGACAAAGCATTTACCGATAACGTGGAACGCCTGAGGGCACGTCAGCGATTGAAAGATGCACTGGCACAATACGTGGAAACACCCGATGGCGACCTAATCTACCAGCCCAAGGTGAAGGAGGGAGGTGGGTGGTTTAACCACCATTCAGACCTTCCAAAAACGACCCCTGCGTCCACTACGGGCGAAGGTGGCATGCGTCTTCCAGAGTTGCCATGGACCTTGGATCCGCATGATCCACACGCGATCCTCTCCGCTAACGACATTCCGGACGGCCCATTCCGTACGGAGCCAGGGACAGTAAACCTGGTACCCCGGCCAGTTGCGCCTTCGGGTACAATGTCTCGGGGCCTCGGCGCTCGGTTTCAAGATGCTGACGCGGCTCTCGGCAGATGGGGTGTGCGGACTGGAGCAAACATCGGGACAAAGATCGCGGCTAACACCCCACAGGTCGTCAAGAAAGGGCTCCGAGGTGCGGCTGGAGCAATTCCCGCGGGGACCGGAAATGTGGTGAGAGGGGGGGTGCGAACGGCACTGCACCCGGCAGTTCTCGGAGGCGCGTTCTTGATCTACGATCAAGTGAATACACAAAACGCGTACAACGCCGGGGAAATCGATGACGAAGAGTATGAACAGCAAAGTGTCGCCAATGTCACCGCGGGAGCAGGTTCGCTGGCTGCTGCGACTGCCGCTACATCAATCTTCGAGGGGGCCGTCGCCTCTGCGACTGCGGCTGGGTTTATCGGTGCACCTGCTGGCCCCATCGGCTATGGTGTCATGTTCGTGGGTGGCCTCGCGGTGGGTGCCGTTGGTGGGATGCTCGGTTACCAGGTCGGTCACGATGGGGGCGTCAATGTGACGCGTGCCGTGCAGCAAGGCCGCTTGACTACGCAGAGCTTGGGTTCCCCCGGAGGCGCCCCTGGTGGCACGGCCAATGCCATAGCAGCGGTACAGCAGGCGGAAAGGACTGGCCAGACCGGTGACATCGTGTTCGACATCGGCAGGGGGTCCGTCATTAACCCAAGAACATTACACCATGCAACCGAGCCGACGTTTGCACATGTCGAGCAAAATCAAGCGTTAGGGGGTACCTTTGGGTCAATGACCCCCCAGCAAGCTGCAGTAATGGGCGGTTTTGCCTTACCCCCCGCCTAGTAAGCACAGCGAAATGACATCTTCTAAGGCACCCGCAAATGGGGGACGATTGGACGACTGGGCCCAAGCTGGATATCGACCTTAATTATAACCCCAACCAGGACAGTGATGAAAGGTACGCGGATGGGCAGGCAGACCTCATTGGAAACACAATTACTGCGTTAATGGGTGCCGCGGCGGCCGGTTGGCAGTATCGCAAGCAAATAAAGGAGGGGTTCAAACGCGTTATACCTGGACCATGGGACACACCGAGTGGAACACACCAGAACGGACCGAAGCGGATTGAGCCAGTACGGCCCAAAGACGAGCGATTCGATCGGTACTCGAAGGCCATGGTGCCATACGAGTCGACGCTTCTTCCGGTGTGGGGAATGCCGGTGAAGGAGGCGCCTGAACGATTCTACCCACCCGGCCTGCCTGCGCCCCCGTTCCGCAAACTCCCCCCCCAGGGCCCTAAGCTCCCTTTTCTGCAGACGACAAAGCGCACCGGTGTGATCCCCCCTCCTGCTGAGCGTACAGTCATACCCCCTTTCAAACCCGCGACGAACCAGACCATTCCTCCGCTCGATGAAAAGGATCACAACATCACGCACCCCGCAGAGCTCAATTTCACAGATGCGTACGAGTCCTCGACCTTCGACTCCTTTGGTGTGTTTAATACGACACCGCTCTTTAATGCGACTGGCAATGCGACGAAACGGCGGCACGTGAAGCACGAACAAAAACCCATTAAGCACGAGGATTTCGTTCCAGACCCAGTCCCAGACCCGACCCCGACGCCGGCCCCGACACCGGAGCCGACCCCGACCGGTCGCACGTCCATTGCGGGTGGGGGTGGTGGTGGTGGTGGTGGAGGGCGCACAATGACTGGACTGCCATGCGAATTCGCCGCACTCTTGCAGGCATGGGCGGTTTATCTCTGTACTAAAAGAATTCTGAAACCGTAAGGAGCAATGGACGCAATTCGTTCCGGATACAACACGATTGTGAACCCTGTGGTCGATACACTCGGCCTCGCGGGCACAAGCGCCGGACTGGCCGCCATCATGGCTTTCCTAGCGTTCATGGAAACTGAGTGTGGTAAGGAATGGCTGGCATGGTTCATCGCAAAGTTTGGTCTACGTGTTGGGTTGCTCACTGCCATTTGGTCTTGGTTCTACTTTTGGGTGTGGCCCATCATTGGCCCTCCACTCGACAAGCTTAATAAGGGGGCGAAGTGGGTAGCCGACACTATCGCGGACATTGCCGCCGCCGTCAAAAAGTGGCTCGAGGACCACGACTTTACAGGCCTTAGTGCCATGCTCGGCCAGTTCCTGGACGGCATCCTCAACCAGCTCGGCATCACCGGTGAGATGATTCGAAACGCGCTCAAGTGGCTTATCATTGCGTACGTGCTTAGAACGCTTCTACGACTCCGGTCTTAGAGGTCAGTTTCCACAGACTTCACGGGATTCCCCGCCTTACGCATCGCTTCCATCACAGCGGTGTTCCCGTTGTTCGCGGCGTGCACCGTGTAAATCAGGGTCGCTGTGGCCATGGCCAAACGCATCTCGGGGCCTACATACATACTGGCGCCATACTTGATGAACAGCTCGTCGAGGATCGGTGCGAACTCGTCCTGGTTGGTCCGTGCCACGGCGGAGAGGCCGTGGAGCTGGAGTCCGAGTGGGTTGTAATGATTCATCGTGATCTCCTCGATGCCGCTCAGCGCGAGTAAGTACAGCTGCCCGCCAATGTGCCCGTCCCGCTTCCCCAGCTGCTGCTGTACGTAGTGCAGCTCGTCCTCGATCTCATCCGCCGTCGACTTGCCACTCAGCTTGTTGCGAGACTTCAGGTGCGGGAACCGCTCCCGGTATTGCTCGAGCTTGTCTAGCAGGGCGGACTTGTCGACTGGTGGCGGCGGCGGCGGCGCGGCTGGGCTCACCTTTGGCGCGGACGCACCACCCCCCGAACCCTTACTGGCGATGCGCTCCTCACGGGCCGCCGCGGTCTTCGCGTTCTGAATCGCGACCGGATCCTTCGACTTCTTCGTCATGCCGCGCTCCTCGACCGCCGCTAGAATGGCATCCTCGCTTAGCCCCCCCAGCCTCAATGGATCATCACCCATACGTACTCACCGTATCAGAAAAGAGCTGCAAGTAGCGCCAGAACTTGTCCTGTAGAAGTGGGTGTTCCTGGACGAAATTCGTGATCGCCTGAAATGCAGGGGGTACGTTCTCCTTGTCCACGAGCAAAGCGCCAAAATCCCGCTGTTTTATCGAATCTAAATACTCGTCGTGCAACACCTGTGCCACCGTCACAAGCGCGACATCGGCGACTGCAAAGTCCACGGGGCCGTCGTAGCCCTGGTCTTGCAACCACCTTACCATGTTTGTCGCCTTCTCACGTAGGAATTCGGCGACAGTTGGCATTACGTAAGGCAAGCTACGGCTGCACCCACTGCAAGGGGCGTCAGAATAAAGGCGCGTCCGTCGGGGGATCCGTCGCGTTTGAAAGCGCTTCGTGGTTTGAGTGCAAACATGCCCATGCCCGTGAGCAGCGCCGCACAAAAGCCGCGCTGGTATGGCTGGCCGAGGCCGACGGCGACGCAGACGCCGCGCCACCCCTCGATTACCTCTTGCTCTCCCATGGCACTCATACTTTAGAATTAACCGCCTCGGTGAATTTACCAATCCAAGCCAAAACGTCCGCCTCCCGGCTTCGGACCCATCGTTCCCATCACATTCCCGCTGTAATCCGTCCCCGACTGGCGGTCCGGGTTGAGGTTCATCACGTTCCGGGCCATCGAGTTCAGGTCGCGGTCGCGGCCGAGCGGCTGGCCACTGTCCGACTGGGTCCAGTCCGTGCGATTCGACGGGCGCTGACCCTCCGTCGCCGACGCGAACGGGAGCTGCACACCCGCCTGGTGCTTCTGGTGCCACTGGTACGGAGCGAGCCAGCCGGTCGAGTACTGCGCGTCCTTGGCCGTGCGCTTCGAGAGCTCGGGCCCGTCGATCTTGCCCTGGTCGCACAGGTAGAGGAAGTGCAGGTCGTCGAACGTGTTCACACCCCACTGCTGGATCATCTGCTTGCGGATCGCGAAGTCGTAGTCGTCGTGCACCTGCGCAACACGCCGATGCACAAACTCAGGGTACACTTCCATCAGCCACTTGAGATTACCTGGTTTGCGAACGTCCACGAGCGTGTTGATGTACCGGTCGAAGTCGGCGAGCTCGGCCTGCTTCTGCATGGCCTGCAGGTAGTCGACCTCCGAGTCCTGGATCGGGTCCGGGCGCGGCACGGACGACGAGCCAACCTCCGCCGCAGCGTTGCGAATGGCCGCACGCGCGACCATGCGCTCCTTCGCGTCGTTCGGCAGCGAGTACTTCGCCGACGCCATGCCCGAGTAGTTGTACCACTCAGGCGCGTTCGCCGGGCGCGACATGTCCGCACCACCCGTCGGGGGGGCCATCTTCTGCCGCGCGGCGAGCTCGTAGTCGTGGAGCTGCTGGGCCATGGACTCTCCCATCCCGGCACTGTTGGCCGAGTTGTAGAGGCTCATGCCACTGGTCCCTTGCGTTTCAGCCATACCTGCACCTGCCGGAGCCATCTCTGTCTGTCCCAGCAGTCAGAAACTTTAACCTTGCGACACACAGACCTTGAACCAGAGGTGGATTCTACCGAAGCTCGCGCGCTCACCAGCATGGTTAAGGAACCCCATTGTCAGTTGGCGCATGTTGCTAGGTGAGGAGAACGTGTGCGTCACGAGGCCCCGTGGCTCGTACTTGTGGAACTCCTTGGCACCAGTCGAGGCGTTGTCGTCCGACCCGGCGTGCAGCACCGCAAACGCCCCACTTGCCGCTTTGTTGTTGCTGAGCACCTCGCCGTCGACCTCGTCGATGTGCAGGGCGACCCAGTCGTCGTTCTGGAAGTCGTGCTCGTTCTGGAACCCCACCTGGCGCTGATTGACGATCGAGTAGCCCACCAGCTTGATCCAGTGCACGTAGCGCACCGAATTATCCAGCACGATGCGCAGGTCCCTCTTCGGCCACTGCTTGATGCGGTAGAGCGGGAAGAGTCGCGTGTGGTCCCCGGTCGCATTGGTGGTTTCTGACACCCGAATCAAGTGGCGGCGTTGGAGCAGCTTAAGCGCTCTGGGGGAGGGGTTCCCGGTGTTACTATAATGGCGGTATTCCCAAAGGTTATCCGGTGGCGTTGTGCAGTCGATGGACTTGTTGATGCGGTAGGCGTATGTGTTGGCCGGCAAATCAGTATACGTGACGAGGTTGCTCGTAGGGTCGATTATAGCAGGGTTTTCGCCAAGAGGGGCGATGGGAGCAAGGGAGCTCGCGGCCCAGGTCAGAGAGTGGGTGGCAGAAGCACCGATCATGCCACTAGTGATTTGCCGCACTTCCTTCTTCTCGAGCACCGTGATGTAGTCTGTGTAGCCGCTGGTCTGCAGGGTGCCAATGCGTACGACGTCGCCAACGTCCAGGTCGAGGCTGAGATCTCGATGACTCGTCATGATCCACGTGGTCGAGTCGTTGAGGACGATTGCCGACGGGACGTTATTCACCGTTTCAACCATCACCGACCACACAGCGCCGCGCCATTCATCGGGCGAGTCCGACGAATTGTACTCCCTACTGGCGAACAGGTCGACGACGCGTTTGTCGCAGTCCATTTGCGGGTTTAGTTGGAAAAGATCTGACGTTTGGGTGTGCATGGGTAACTGCCGCTCCAAGGTGATTGACGTGATTCCGGATAAGGATGTGATGCTAAACATCGTCGAGACCATTGTGCTCATGGAGGAGATGCTCAAGAGGGGCGAGGCGCCCACGAAGGCGCAGAAGAAGGAGATGAAACGGATAGGGAACGTGACACGGGAAATGAAACGTCTGGTAAAGGTCCAGAAGGAGTGAAGAATTTTCCGATTGTGTCTAGAAAGCACTGCATGAACCAATGGGCTACGCAACCCAGGCGGAGGTGGACGAGGCTTTCGCTGTCCTGGATGAGTACCTTGCTGAGCGTGAAGCAGAACCTGTCCGCGGTTGTCTTGGCTGTGGCTCTACTGTCTTTCATCGTGGCGCAAACCCGGGCGCAAACTGTGGCTACTACGACGTCTGTGCCGACTGCGGCGCAGTCGCTCAAGCGGGATACGGACGCAGCGACAGCTGGGCCTCCGGACCCACCCGACCAGTGTCCAACTACAAGCGCATCCACCACTGGCATGAGCGCATTTCTCAGCTCTTGCTACAAGAGAGCGACATCCCTCCTGAGCACTTTATCCAGATTGCGCAACGCCTCCTCGACGGGAGCCATGCCGTTATCAACAAGGATGTCATCCGAGGAGTACTCAGATCTCTAAACATGCAACAGTACATCGAAAAGTGGCTCAAGATCATCCAGAGATGCACCGGCATCGAGCCGCCCAAGCCCGGCGCACAGCTCTTACAGATGCTCGACGACGCCTTCATCGAGCTCCAGCAGCCCTTCAAGCACTTCAAGGTGGGTGCGCGCAAGAACTTCCTCAACTACAACTACGTCTTCTGCCGCCTCTTCCAGCGCCTCGGCTGCACGCAGTTCTGCATGTTCTTCCCGCTCATCAAGTCGCGCCAGAAGCTCAAGGTGCTCGACGAGATGTGGGCGGCGATGGTGACGAGTGTGGGGTGGGACGTCAAACCCCTCCAACACGTGGCACCATTCGCTGTACGACTTGAGCAACCTGCCGCTTTACTACGGCAGATAACAGACAGAGTTTCAGCTGAAAAACTGGCTGTGCTGACCAAAGGGCCATCGAAAACGGGATTCCGAAAGTCGGATCAACGGCTTCTCCGTGAACTAGACCGGCAAACGCAGCTAAAGCGGCCCCGTTCATCCCAGCCTGAACCAGAGCTTCAAAGACTTGGTCAGAGAGTGGTGCGTCCTCGGTCCGTGGTGGCAAAACTGCTTCGATAGTCGCGCCCATGGCCACGCCGACAGCGACCTGTGTCACAGAGACCTGAATTGCCTTAGCGGTCATTGTCTGTCAGGGGTAGGCCGGAAAATGTCGCCTGTGTAAAGGTTGTCGTCGTAGAATCCCTTCAGCTCTCGATATGCCTTCATTTGCTCTGGTAAAAGAGGATCTCCCCTCAGCTTTTCAAGTGCGTTCATTTGCCCATGTACAAGAGGATCGAGCGATTGTGCTTTGGCGGAGTGAGGTGCCTCGTTGGTGGTGCCCTTGTCGTGCTTCCAACGATCATACGCCAATTTGGCGGGTATTGCTAGGGCAGCCAATGACAGTGCCGAATTGGTAGCAAGTTCCCATTGCCTACGTGTGCGTCGTCTTCTGGCTACTTGCCATTCAGGGTGTTCTTCATAAAAACGATCGTATTGTATGGCATCGTTAACGACCAAATTGTCTTCATCGTTTACCGAGTAGTGACGCATGCCGTGTTCGTCGATACGTACCCTATACGAAGGCCCGTCGCGCTGAGGATCAGTATCCCACTCAGTATCGAATTGGTATTCTGTGAGGACCCCTGGTCTTGCTATGTTAACCAAGACCTCACCATTTATCTTGCTATGGTAATTGGCTCGTAGGTCTATCGGTGGTGGTCGGTACCTTTCCTCGGGATAAGCGCTAGTCCACTGCCGCAGCACCTCCCATGCGCGCTCACCAGCAGTCGGCTCCACCATACCACTAGGAGGATCGACGTCCCGTGCATACATGGACACTTCCGCGCCCATCACGACCTGTGATGCGAAAAATAGGACCGGAAGCCGGTGTTTGGAGTGTCATCGTTTATAGTAAGGCCTGTCAAATCTGGGTCCTGAGCAGGTGGAGGTTGCAGCTGGACGGGTTGATGTTGATTATGCCCATACCCGACGTTTCTAAAACCAAACGCATCAAGTAACGTTCTCTGGTCACGTCGAGCGTTGTATTCACTGGTACCTGGAATACTGGCTTGGAACAGAGCTTCGGAACCTGGGTTTTCTCGAAACATCGCCGCGATTTGCCCTGGTTGGCGTACATCGTACCTTCTCGTGAGTTGTCGCATTTGATCTTGCTCAACGGACGAGATCCACGGCAAACGCGTATTACGAGACTCGTATTCCTGCAGGTATTCGGCCTCCTCCCTCTGAAGCGCATCATCGATTCCCGTGGAGGGTGCCGAATTCCCTAAGTTAAAGAAACGTCTAGGTGCGGTCCCAAGTGACCGTGTCGCGCCCTCATCAATGGGTTGAAATCGCTCCCGGGGGTCCATTACTTAACGAATTGATCCCAGGGTTTTGGAAAGATGTCGCGCGCGCTCATGAACTGCGACGCGCTCTCCGGCCCTTCGCGCGGCGGCACCTTCTGGTCCGCGTTCATCGCCGCCTCCCAGTACTCCTTCGACCCCATCTGGAAGGGCCCGATCTCCTGCGCCTTCCACCAGCACATCATCTCGAGCGGGTCGATGTGCGTGTCGGGGCACGTGTTGATCACGAGGATCTCGTTGTCCTCACAGTAACAGTCGACCATGCGGTTGAACGCGTCCTTGGTCAGGAAGTCGCCGAAATCTTCCCACAGCGCCTCGCGCTGCCGCCCCTGGATCGTCTTCATGATCAGGATGAAATCCGTGTTACCGCGGATCGTAGGCGTGATGGCCTTGGCGTACTGCGTCGTGATCAGGGTCATGATCTTGTAGTGCCGCCCCGCGACGAAGAGCTCCATCAGGTTCTCGTCGTACTTGAGCCGCTGGTCGCTGATCACGTCGTCGAGGAGCACGAAGAAGGGTGCAATCTTCTCCTTCTCCTCGTCCGTCAGGTTCTTGTCGTTCAGGATGGCTTTCTGCCGCTTGAAGACCGCGTCCAGGATCTCAGGCTCGTACTTCGGGAAGATGAACTTGGCCGGCACGTAATCCCGCCAAAACTTGTTCAGCTCGTCGGTCTGTGAGATGACGATCCCAGCGGGGATCTTATCCTTCAACAGGTACATTAGATTTCGAAACGCCCAACTCTTCCCCGTCCGCCGTTTCCCACACGCTACGATCGTCGCGTCCATCTTTAACCCCCCCTCCTCTGCCACCGGGTCCCACTCCGGTAAGCATGGCAGCTCGATCTCGGCGTAATTGTCAGCTTGCAGCACGGGCATCGTCGCATGCTTGCCGTATGCCTTGCTGCCCTGTTTGTTGGGTGCTTGGTTCTCTTTGCCACCAGCGGGTTTGACAGCGCCTCGCGCCACTGCACCGGATTGCCCACTAGGCTGGGGTTTCGATGGTCCGCCGGTAGACGGGGGCGTCTTCGAATTGGTCGGTGGCATCGAAAGAGCCTTCCTTCATCTCAGAAACTTGGTCAACGTACGGCTTGCCCATTGCCCATTCGGCGTTCAAGAAGGCGCTTACCTCAGGCTTCTGCTCCAGACTTCCACGCTGGCAGACGACCGACACGTCCTGGAAGCTCCAATGGATGCCGAACTTGTCGCCCCCGACGCCCGTGTAGACCTGATTCGCGTACATCGTAGCGGCCACCACGTCGCCCGGTGCGACCATACCGTTCGGGACGGTGGTGCCCTTGTGGTCGCAGATCGTGATCGTTCGCGCATACTTGCCCCCCATGCCGTCCCATGCATACTTCGTGCTGGAGAGGTTCAGCGTGTGCCCGTTGAGCGCCCCCGTCTGCTTGTCGTACTTCGGACGCACGCTGCGGATCTGCAGCATCTTGACCTCGTCCTTACTCAGGTTCTTGCGGCCGAGGATCTTTAGCTGGTGCTCGGTGACGAATTCAAGCAACTTCTCGTCGATCTCCTCGAGTTTCGCGCGAAATTCCTCGAATTCCACATTAGGGGCCTCGTTGATGCAGGCGTCGTTCAAATCCAGCGTGAACTTGGCCTTCGTGATGTCCGTCGGGCCCCACATCGTACCGAAGTTGCCGTCGCCGGTGACTCGCGGCCACAGTGTGACGGCGGGGGACGAGACGAGCGCCACCTGGCAACCCTGTGGCTGCATGATCATGTTCACGGATGTCTTGCCGTTACGATCAGCACCGAGTGTGAACGTGACCTGGGCGACATTGAGCTCGCGGTGCGGGAAGAAGTGCTTCATTGCTACTTGAAGTAGCGATCAGAAATTCCACTGATCCGATTGTCAGTGTATGGGGCCACATTCAGTGCCGAAACAGTGGGCATCCACGTAACGTCCCCGCGCTCCCCACACCCCAATGCGATCGGACCCTGTTCGGTCTGAAACACCTCCACGGGTCGGTCGTCCTTGGATGCCAGACCCGCAAAATTGTCCATCGCACCTATGGTGCTTACCTTCGCATACGGCCGGTGGGGGTTCCACTGTGGCCGCCCTGCGTCCTTGCGACGGGGGGCGTATTCCCCGTTAGGTATGCACAGCGGGGGCAGGTCCACTGTGTACGTCCCCAGGTCCGGGGCTCTCAGATCCGGTCGCGGGACACTTGGACGCTCGCGATTCCACGGACAGCTCTTCACCTGTGCCATCGTTGCGGTCTCTTTTGGAAATAAGCGGCTCGGGGTCTGAGTCGCTGGTGTCTGTGAGGAAGGGGTCCGACGGCGGGCCGTCCCAGCACCCGTTCCGGTTCCCGGGCTCCAGGTAGGTCCAGAAGTCGTAAGTGGTGTGCTGGTCAGACTCCTCGATGCGATTGAGGACCTCGAGTTTCTCTTGTGCTGTGACGCGCGGCACACTGTCACACCCACGCTTCATGAAGGCGTAGAATGTGGTGTAACGGTCCAGCAGAAAGCCGAAGAGATCGGGGTCCCGCCATACGCGGTAGATCTTCATGTCTGTGGGGGTCCAGCTGACGAAATCGCACCAGTCCCGGTCGAGGATCTCCATGAGGCCGTTCACTTGGCAGTAGTACGTCGGTGGGATCTTGATGTGCGGCACCTGCTTCACAAAGGGGCACTTCACCTCAATCATGCCACGGGAGCCGACGAAGCCATCGGGTGAGCCGCCCAACCAGGGGTAGGAGGGGTGCTCAAAGAAGCCCCCATGCGTGACGACGTTGCCCGTGCGCACCATGTACTCCAACACCGCGTTCGCTTCGTTCGTGGTGCCCCATCTGCAAGCCTCCGTGCCTATCTTGCCCGGATTGAATTCCTCTGTGCCTAGTGAGAGCCTCAAGCACTTGGCGCGCGACTGGTACGGACAAATGCCGGCCGCGGCACCGAATCGGGAGGCCGTCAGCTTCCCCCGGCGTGCACTAAACCACGCAGGCGTCCCTTGCTGAGTATCCATACTGTTTCAGTATGAGAAAATTCTATGCAGCTTGCAAATGACGTGGGGATGGAACGCACGAGGGGCCCTGCCGGTGGATGGCACAGGCCTCAACACGACCGGTGGTGGCTCCGTCGGGGGGGGTAGTGAAGCTGCGAAGACGGCGGCGTGGCCACGCTACGAAGCCGATTACCTCAAGCGTGCTCTCACTTCAGATCGTTACAAGTACGACACGGAAGGCATGGACTCGGAGCAGAAAGCTGTCTACCTCGATCGCATCGTTGCGAATTACCAGGCGGAGGCCGACGAGTGCCTAAAGGCCGAGTTCGAGCAGTGGCTGGAGGGGCGGCACGAATGTAACGACCCGTCGACAGAGCATCTCTACGAGAACGCCGACGGTAAGCCGGTGCGCCGTTGGGTGTTCCGCAATCCAGAGGCCATGGACGACCAGGGGGGGTGGAAGGTGTCCCAGCCACGTGCGGGGTGGAAGCATACTCCTTGGGGGCGCACACCACTCACCTACCTGCCCGGGGTGCGTGATTACCTACGTGCACAGAAGGAGAAGGCGCACGAGGAGGACACAAAGATGCAGCTCCTCGCAGAGTTTGGGCCGCAGGACATTGATCAGGCGTGGAAGTACTTCAAGCACTGGGTCAAGGGTCGGCCCCTGTCCGATGCCGTCGCCATTCAGCCCTACTACGACGAGATGCCAGAAGAGCGCACCATCTTCAACCGAATCCCCAACAGCTTGTATGCCTACGACTCGGAGCCGAGTGACCGGCAGCCAGGCGTCCGCGCGTCCGACAGCAATGCCTTCGATGCGGCAATCAGCAAGCCTGGGGAGGCCAAGGTGCGTGTCACGACGCCGGGTGAGGACAAGAATGTGCAAGACGTGCGGGCCCTCACCGACAGGGCACAGCATTTGCTCGCGACTCTGTCCCTCGGCCCCGATAACCCAACGGCGGAGATGAAGCAGAGAGAGGATGCCCAGAAAGCGAGTGACTTGATGGACATCGACGAGCAGGTTGATGCGAAGAGGACCGAAAAGGGGGCGCAGATCGTCAGGCAAAGGGAACTGAGCGGACCGACGACGCTTGCGCCAGCGCTTGCTTAATTCTGAATTGTGAGTAGTATGTTTGGGCGCTCCGACCCATTCTTCAAGAACAACAGGCCACACTCCAACCCCTTCCTCGAATCGCTGCACCGGACATACGGGCAGCCAACTGGTGCGCTTCCGAAGCGCGACGACGCACAATTTCAGCGTGCCTTGGACTTCCGCAAGCGCGAAAAGGATCATTACGCCAAGATGGAGCAAGAGCTCGCCGCGGGGAAGGAAGCGTATGCACTGCTCATGAAAGAGCAGACACGGCTCGCCGATGTGCTCAACAAACTTTCCAAAGCCCAGGCGAGCATGCCGGTCATCCCGCCCCACCTACTCGAACAAAGACTTTCCAAGGGAGTCGAAGAAGATGAGCTTTCTGAGTTCCGGGTTCGTGCCGGGGCAAGCGACGCCGCTGACAGTGGCGCGGGAGTGGGCGTCGGTGCCGAAAGCGCTAATGCTGGCAGCGCTGGTGATGGGGGTGCGCGAGTACCTGAAACCCCCGTCAAAGGTCGTCGTCAACGCAAAAGCGTGTCAAAGCAAGTACTGCAAGAGCGAGATCTGGGTGGATCGGCCGATCAACACGCTGAACAAGGACCAGAGCATGGGGGTGGGGCTGTCGAGGCCGAGTCAGATGCCGTGGGTGGGGGCGGTGGGCAAGCAGGTGAAGAGTGACTTCGCGCGTGAGCAGCTCATGTCGCCGGGTGTGCAACTGGTGGCTAGAAGTGTAGCGAACCAGGTCGCGGCGCCTGCGTAATTTTCCGGTTGTGGAGTACCCATGCCTCAGCTGCAAATCAACCAGGGTCCGCAGGACGCACTCTTGTACGATAACAACAAGTCATACTTTACTAACGTCGGCTACGTCCGCACCTCGAACTTCCAGGTGGAGTACCGCGACGTGGACTCGCAGAACAATGCGAATTTCGGCCAGACGGTGCAGTTCATCATCCCGAAGGCGGCGGACCTCCTTGGCCCCGTCGACCTGCGTCTGGAGCTGGATTCGCCTAACTCTTGGGACCCAGTCACCACAGTCTCGACTGGCCAGGCGTGGTACGCGCAGTGGGTCGACGAACTCGGCTTCGCGATGATCGACAAGATGACCTTCTCGGTGGGCTCCAACGACATCGAGACGATCACCGGTGAGCAGATGCAGATCCAGAACGAGCTGATGACCTCGGACGAGATGCGCCTCGGCTACGACCACACCTTGAAGACCGGGCGGCGCGCCTTCCTCGGTGGGCACGACTACACTGTCATCTCGAAGGCCGCGACGCACGTCCCCTGGCTTAACGGTACCTCGGCTGCCTCCGGTTCCCCGACTGTCACCCCGGCGACCGCTGGAGCCTACACCCTTGGTACCGTAACGTCTTCTACGTCAGGGACGACGGCCAACGCCGGCAATCTTGCCATCGCAATCGGCGACCTGCTTTACACCCAGGGTGGCGTTTTCGTCGGCAAGATCACCGAAGCGATCATTGCTACCAATTCAGCCGTTATGTCGAGTAATGAAATCAAATTGGACCACGTGGCGATTGATCTGGACGCTGCTACCGCTTTGGTCATTGTTCGCTCGGTAGGTCACTACTACCCCGGCGAGATCCCTCTGCCGGCAAAGGCGGCCAACGTTTTAGCGACTACAGGAAACGGTAAAGGGGCGGGCAACACCACTTACGGCAAGCTCATGTGGGCGCGTCGCGGTGGCTTCCAGGAGGACTTTACCCGCCTCTGCTGTTACAAGGCAAAGGGTGATAACGTCATCGGTGACGCTAGCGTTTCGCAGGCCCCACGGCTGCTCAACGTGCCTCTCGGCTTCTTCTTCGCCAAGCACGTCTCGCAGTACTTCCCGCTCGCGGCGGTCGCTGGCTGCAACGACGTGCGCGTCTCGATCAAGTTCCGCCCGCTCAAGGAGCTGCTGCAGGTGAACCGCATCGGTTCCACTTCCGCCGCTTTCCCCTCCTTCCCGTCGAACAACCCGATCAAGGATCTCAAGCTTCGTTGCCATTACGTGCACGTGACGGGCCCGGAGGCGCAGCTCCTCATGAACAAGGAGCACGTGCGCCTCCTCAAGCTCTGGCAGCACCAGTCCAAGTCGTTCACGGATTGCGCCAACAAGTCTAAGTTCGATCTCGACCTCTCCCTCCTCCACCCGTGCTCGACGCTCATCGTCACGATCCGTCGTGAGGAGGACGTCGCGAACAGTGACATTGACAGCTGCGATGCCGCACAGAAGGGCTTCTTCTTCTACCACGGCGACGGCACCAACCCGAACTATGACCGCGCGCAGAGTCTGCTTGGCGGTGTCACGGTTACTGGCACGGATCAGGGCGTTGGTGATAATGCCACCTCGCGCAATACCGTCAAGGTCCAGTCGATCGAGCTCTCGCTCAACGGCCAGGAGCGTCACCCCGGGCTGCCAAAGGGTATTGAGTCGGAGTTCATCCGCTCGCGCCTCATCCCGGGTCTGCACTCGAACTCGAACGCGTACCAGAAGCAGATCACGGCGATGGGTGTGCATGGCACTGGTCTGACGGAGGATGCGCAGGCCTTTTCAGCCCAGGCCGAGGGTTCGGACTTGGCGAAGTATGGTCTGCAGGGGTCGAAGAACATCTTCGTCTACCCCTTCAGCCTCAACCCCGAGGGTGGCAACCCGGCGGGTGCGGTCAACTTCTCGAAGGTGTCGCACGCCAAGCTGTCGATCCACCTCGACCCGCCCACCGGTGTCATGGGCACGCAGAACGTGGCGGACATCAACAATTCGCGCGGTGGCACGAACTACCGTGTGGACGTGTATGCCCTCTACTACAACTGGCTGCAGATCAAGGATGGCCGCGCGCTCCTCAGTTTCGCATAATCTGATGTGCTGCTGACATGACAGACGTCGCCTGCCCGATCCAGTGTGTGGGTGTCGGCTGTCCGCAGCCAGACTTCATTGAGCGAAACGGTGCGTGGTTATTGACGGTGGTGGGTGTGTTTACGGGGGCGTTGGGGACCATGCTCACGTTCTTTCTACGGAGCCGGTGCACCAAAATCAGGTTTTGTGGCTTGCAATGTGATAGGGAATTGCCTCCCGTGGAACCCGAGGCGATTGAATTCGAATCCAGTAAACCCAAGGGTTCTTCTGACGCGTAGTGTGTGTATGTCTCTGGTCATCTCCATTGATGTGGGGATCAAAAACCTCGCAATTTGCGCGTTTGATTTCACTACAGCCCAGGTGGTGTACTGGGATAACGTCTCGCTAGTGCCCAATGGACGTTACATACCTGCACAGAACGTGCAGTACGTTCGGGACTTCATTTGGAGACATCAGCACCTCTTTAACAACTGCGCCGCACTCGCCATCGAGCGCCAGATGCGGTGCAACATGCGTATCATCGAATCGGTCTTCCAGACGCTCTTCTACGACCGATGCCACGTCATCAACGCGCGCTGTGTGAAGATGCACTACGGCCTCAGCACGCGCAACTACCGGACGAACAAGGAGAAGGCCGTTGAGTGGGCCACGCAATTCGTCAAGCAGAACACCCTCGTCGTGTTACCAGAGCTCGTCAAGCGCTGGGAGGCCACGACCAAGAAGGACGACCTCGCAGACGCGCTCCTACTGGTGATGTACTACCTCGACACTTATTCTAATCAAGTGGAAGCAAAGTAATGCCGTCGACTCGTAGCTCCGGAGACACACTCATGGGCGCGCTCGACGCTTCCGATGACGATTACGACCCCGATTACGACGAGGAGGAGAGTGCGGGGAGCGACGACGAGATCCCGAAGACCATGGGCCGCGACCGTGCCAAGTGGATTGAGGACAACGTGGAGGACATCGAGTGGCTGTACCGCAAACTACTGGAGGACGGTCGCTCGGTGATGGGCCAGGCATTCTTGCAGACTGGAAGCATCACATCGTTTGCTAAATACCTGTACAAGAACACGACGCCCTTTTCTGAGCATTAGTCATCATGTCAGCCTGGGTCATCGCACTTGGCCTCTCTGCTGGGTACCTCATCAACAAGAACGTCACCCTCAAAACGCGGCTGCAAGCGGTGGCACAGGAGGCGAATCACGGGGTGGGCCCCGCGACGGACGGGCCGCCGGTGCAGATGATTCGTCAGGTGCAGCGGACGGTGCCCGATGCTGACAAGTATGAAGAGATCAACCGACAGGATTTAAAGCCGAAGGACCAGGAGAAGATCCTGGAGGCTCGGAGTGAGAAGGCGCAGGAGGTGCGTCAGTACGAGGCGCCGAAGCTTCCTGAGATTGAGGGGGTGTACCTGATGCGCGGATTCTAACTCGCGCCGACTTCATGCGCTCAGTATGCGACTGACGCTGCTTGTCTGCCTTCTTGGCATAGGCTTCGTCCAGGAGCGTCGTTGTGCGTCGGCTGAAGTCGTGTGCAAGAGCGGCGTCCACTCTGTTCATTTCGGCCTGTTGTGCGGCGTAAACTCTAGGGTCCCCGTAGCGCGACTGCAAATCCGTTTTGTAGCCTTCGACCTTTCCCTGCAAGCTCCACATCACCTGCCGCCTCATCGTGTCGATGTCGTTGCATGCCATTTGCACTCTCATGAGAAATACATGCCAGTAAGACGATGATGGTATAGCACATGCAAAGTGCCCCCGCGAGGAAAGCCAAGCCTAGAAGACACAAGATTTGGATCTCTGAGGACATCATCGTGTTCGATAGGTGGAAATTCTGATTGTGCTGATGACAAACGATGATGGACATGATGTGCCAGAGACGCCTTGCGACCGCTGCAGTTGTTGGTGCGATCATGGACCGCTTTCACTACGGTGGTATGTACAATCATGCGGTCGCGGGGGCGCTCGTCGACGTGATGTGCCAGGTGCAGGCGGGTGTGCCGCTTACTGGCCTCTTGACCATGGATCGTGCAATGGAGGTGGGTCAGGCCGCGGCCGCGGGTGTGGCCGGGGGGGTCGTGAGCGACAAGGCTAAGAGGTTCATCTAGAACGGTAAATTCTTAGACAGAGGTGTGCATGCAACACTTCAACAGAGTGGGTGCGGGCGGTCGTGTGCAGCATGACAATGCAATCGACATGAACCTGCACACAGCCCAAGTCCGCGGTGATTGCATCATCGGGGGCAGACTGTACGTAGACGGTATAGAGTTTGCCTCAAATTCGCACGTGCAAAACGCCACCTCCCAATCGAGTGTGGACGCGGGGGGTTCGGGGAACTCGATGCAAATCTTCACCGGGGACGAGGGGCGGCGAATGAACCCTTTTGGCGCAATCCAACCCGTCGGCAAGTGGGGTCCAGGGTGTCTTAACGGCAGACCCAACATCCGGACAGGAGGCATCATCAGCCATGGTTCTAATTGGCCTACCATTGGCGACATCCGCGATGCAGGGCTCGACACCTTGGACAGCTTCCTGATGTTCACGTTCGACATGGAGCAGCTCCCTGTACACCTTCCTTTTTTGGGGGAGTCCCTGTCCATTTCGATGGGTAGTACTACCACTCATTACATTACCTACGGCACAACCATAGCACCTAGATCGGTCAGTATCGCGATAAATAGGGGTCTAATCAATGCTATGCCACCGGGACAGCCAGATCCGGTGAGATTAGTGTACGTAGCAGATGGAGGGGCTGAATACAGTTTGACTGGCCCAAATAACGGTATGCAGTCGTATACTGCATGGGATGGGGATGTAACATGGACCACACAAAACCCAGGGGGGGAGTTGGTAGCTTTGAATGGAGGCGGTACCGTCGACGTTTCTGGCGGCGACAACACCTTAGCAGCGATCTCGACATCCCTCCTGCCTCATCAAGGTACCACCTCCACCACAATAACTATCAACACTCAAAACAAAGACACGTTCGTCAATGCCCTCTCGACTGGTCATTTGGTCAATCCCTTAAGGACGATCGGGTTGCCAACTGTGCGGATAAAGAATCAAGCGGCCCATCATAACTCTACACCTCGGCCGGGATACTTCTACGACACAGGCGGTACCTTGTGGGATGATGACATCGTACTTACCACTTCACAGCCTGTCGCTGGAGGTGAGTCCTGGGTTACGTACTTACCACTTGGCCAGATGGTGCGCGATGCGAGCTTAGCGGCTAACCCGCCAGTTGCCACAAACGGAGTCTACATTTACCAGCCTGAAATGAGCCCAGCGGTTATCACTGATGTCACTACCACCGCAGTACCACCGGGGATCACGTCCATTAGTTCAGGTACGATTGAGTTTGAATACCAAGCTGGGCAGTTCCTCTTGCTACCATTAGACCTCATAGAACGAGCTGGTGCCACGAGTTTAACGAGTTTTCAGCTATTGCAATTTCAAACAATACCCAGGGAGGGTTTTGTACCGATCCCAGTTGCTGATACATGGGACTGGATGTGGCCAGATGGGCAGGGAGGTGTGGGTGGGACGACCAGGCAATTCGCGTATTGGGGTACCACTGCAGTCGGCACGGCTCCGACTTGGCACGCATCAACTACCGGTCTCTTGACCGGTTACGCGACGTACGCTCAGTTACTGATGCGCCTAACTAGTGGCAAGGCAGCAGTCACTGCTGCGAACCAAACAACGGGAGACCCCGTGCGAATGCAATTAAGGTGGCCTCCGTCATAATTTCTCGTCGTCAGTTGTCGCGATGATCAGTCTTACACAACAGATCATGCCACAAGGTGATAATGTGATCGACGCGAGGGTTGAGGGACACGGGATAAATTTAAACGTCGTACTAACAGTCCCTTTGGTCACTGGGGCCGGAATCTTGCCCGCCAGTTCAACTGCACCGGTGACAGTGCCAGTGTTGGTGCCTTCATACCTAGACTACAATGCAAACTTCAGTCCGCGGAACGTTGCAGACAGGCTGCTTACCAACTCAGCGACACCCCCTCCCTCCGAACCCCCAGACACCGTTAACGTTGGGCGCTCAACATGCTTTGGGTTGGTCCGGTACGAGCACGATGTTGCAGGACAGACTCGCCAGCAAATCGTTACTCATGGCGTTTACTCAACTACACAGACGGGACCAGGGTACACCAGTAATGCAGCTCACAGAACGCCCGAGAGACAAGGTGTCTATGTGTGGATAAACATCGACCCTGTGAATGGAACTGGTGAATGGAAGCAACTCGCGTGGGTCGAACAAGGGAATGCCATTCTACAAGGTCCATCAACACAAAGTGGCCCTGCTGGAACACCTGCGGTTACGACTAGCATTGACCATTTCACAGTCCCAGTGCGCGTCTCTCATGCTGACGGCTTAAAATCACACAAAGTCATCCAACAAGAGACCGTAACGGAAGGCATCTACTTTGCAGACTCCAACGCGAACAATGCTGGTAACACTTGGGTTCCGAAACATGCTAGCGACATCAACGTTAATAATGCAGGCCAGCCATCGCGCACGGCAGTGTGTCGTCCGGGTATCCGGGCGGGGTACACGAGTGATTACACTGCTGCACAGCAAGCAGGTACAAGTGGGACGGCCAACATGCCCTGTGGGTGGCCCAAGGATGGGCAGCTGCCAAATCCACCAAATTCAGTTGTTGGTGGAGCTAATTACCATTTCGCCAACCCTACCTACTCTTTACACGCTGCACACCGCTTTCACCCAATGCAGCTCCTCGGTGCGAGCGAGTTTAAACAGGTGCCCTACATCGAGTTCGGAGAGGAGATCGAGCACTCTCCTGACATAGCAGGTACCTATACTAATCCATGGGAGGCGAGCAACAAGGTCTTCATGGACTGTTGGATCATGTGGGCGCGGCCGTTAGCATGCAACATGAAATCGTATTCGGCTAACACCGATTCGGCCAATGTCAACCGAAATGGAACGCTGGACTGTGCGTACTTGGAGACCCGCGCGCCACGGTTCAGCATCGGGACGAGGAATTTGCGGAATTACTGGGCTGACTTTTGGGTGTGGGGAAGCCATACCTGGTTTGGCGGTTTAGGTAATCCGGGAAACACCGTTGTAGGAGCCCATCACAGCGGCAACACAAACTATACAGGAGCCCCAGCGACCCTCGGGACAGACGAAAACGTTCAAAATGCGTATTACTGGTACAATGTCGGGGCTACGAATCCGTCCATTGGTGCAGCCGGGTATGCTGGTTGTTACTCAATCGAACTCTTCGGCGGTATGATTGCAGTAAGTGGGGCTTTTGGGACGAGACATGACGGGGGCGCGGGGATTTATGCAGGTCAGACATTCGGTCCAGGGTATTCGGGAAACCTGTTTGGAACCCCTGATTGGCAGTATCCTATGACCTGGGCCTACATCATGGCGGATTGGGGCTCTGGAGCCGCCCAACAAGGTAATTACCCTGGCAAAGTCATCTACCCGATTGATTGCAATCAGGCATACAAAGCACAGACGTTTAGTGATGCACGGATGAAGTACAACATCAAAGACATTACGGGTGCGTTGGAGGTCGTCCGGCGGCTGCACGTGAAGCGTTACCGCAAGCACTCGCGTCCATTGGCCCCGGAGGAGCGTGAGTGGCTCGAGGCCGGTTCAGATCGCGTGCTTCCGCCGGATGTGGTTCACGAGAAAGGTGAGTATTACACCTATGGTGCGGTGTCGGAGGAGGTCGGCTTCATTGCGCAGGAAGTCTACGAGATCCCTGAACTCAAGCACACGATCGAGGAAGAAACGGACGGTAGGCTTAAGCTCGCACACAATGACCTCCACGCCTACACGACCGCAGCGGTGCAGGAGCTCGACGCGAAGGTCATCGACCTCAGCGCGGCCGTGAACATGTGGCAGGCTGTCCCGGGGCCGCAAGGCCCTGCAGGCTCGAACGGCGTCGACGGCGTGCAAGGTGCACAGGGTCCGCCGGGGCCGCAGGGTGTGCCGGGGCCGACGGGTGCCGCCGGGCCGCAGGGTCCAGCCGGTGTGCAGGGCGCACAGGGTCCAGCTGGTCCGGCAGGGCCACAGGGTGCAACGGCGAACATCGACGACCTCACCGCGGTCGTTACGCAACTCCAGCAGATGTGTTCCCGCCTCGTGACACAGATGAGCAGTAACTCCCGCCGAATTGAGGCTTTAGAGCGACGTTTCCAAGAAACTTCCTGATGACAGTCTTCGTGCCGCACAAGCTGAAGGTGTGGCAGCCGGAGCACTTCCGCGGGCCGATCGAACGCCGCTGTCATTGGTGCATCAAGCCCAAGCAGCGCGTCTCCACCATGCTCCAAGTCCTGGAGGCCCCGATGCGCTACCACTTCTGCAGTGAGAAGTGTCTGCACCTTTGGCGTCAACACCGCCATGACGATGGTGTCGTCGAATGGTTGCGTAAGTGTCCTGGTGAACGCGACAAAATCCTAAGGGAAATTCGAGATGCAGGCATTTAAGGACCCTTGCCAGATGGCCGCGACGACACTACTCGCCTACGCGACGTACATCACCGCGACGTGCCCGTGTCGAAAGATCAATGGCTGCCATTACAATCACTACTTTCTGAGTGTGGGATTAGCCTCCCTCCTCATACTGAAATCGAATGTCAAAGGCTGAGAAGTCGCTGAGGTATTACGAGGACGTGTTTAAATTAGAGCACAAACAGGCGCGCGACGAGTGGCTGCGGCTGTGTAGCCTGTTCAAGGACGTGTGTTGGTATAACTTCGAGACGGCTTGTAACGGGTGGAAGTATCCGTGGCGGGTGACGAACCCGTACAGTCCGGTGAGCTTAACAGGGCGACGGTTCGTGCAGCGGTGGGTGCGTGGTAGTCTGATGGAGCACGGGACCTTCCCGGTGTGGTTTAGCGGCGATGTAAAGGACGCACCGAAGCTCCCTCCGGAGATCATCCTGAACGAACTGGTGGCCGCGAAGGAGTACATGGTCGCCTGCGAACGGCAGATCTCAGCCCCGTACGATTGGGCACCAGGGGGGGCGATGTACGAGGCTCTCCTGCGCACGACGCTGGTCGGCAAGCCGCCCGATGAGCAATGTCTCCGGAAGCGCAAATTTTCCCATTGAGCAGTGTGATGAGCGACGAAGAGACGGAGCTCATGTTGACAGAGGAGAGCGACGCCGAGAGCGAAGACAGCGTCACAGTCGATGAGATCCTCGAGATGCATGCAGACGGCGCGCGTCTGTGCTACCTCTGCCACACCACAGACGGCACCGAGGAGATGATTGACCGCTCTGACCTGATGGACGGGGGGGTGCAACAGAAGCTCGTTTTCGCGTTCGAACGGCGGGAACCCCCGCCGTGGGACGAGGTGTGCAGCTTTTGTGGCGGTGAAGGCTGCGAGGAGTGCATCTGTGACGAATGCGAGCGCACAATGCGCCACATTAGGGGTGTGAATTACGGCTGCATCAAACACCCAGTGGTGTAAGTTTCTAATCGGTAATTGCGATGAAAAAGACGACCCAGCCCGAATCAGTGATCTACAAGAAGGTGCGCAAGTACACTGGTCCTGCCAAGGGGTCCGACGAGGCGAAGGAGCGAATGGCCAGAGTGAGGGCCGCTCAGTGGGCCAAGAACAACCTCGTAGTTTCTAGTGAGGGTAATAATGAGGGCGGACCACCTCCCCCTACTCAGCGCAATTAAGCACATGTGTGACCTCGTGCAGTCGCTCGACAAGAAGGTAACCGACATGCAGGAGCAGATCGAGGCGATGCAGGAGGAGTGGCGGCACGAGTACGAGCCGCCGTCGAGTGGGGAGGAGGAGAGTGAAGAGGAGAGTGAGTGGGAGAGTTGGGGTGAAGAAGAGAGTGATGACAGTGCGCAGAGTGCGCCCGCATCTTTCTCGTACAAGGTTCAGCGAACGGAATGAAGGCGGCCGACGTCATGGCCGTGCTTCTGATCGCTGGGTTGGTGATCCATCGCCGAAACCTCACCACTGAACAGCGTGTGCAAGCGAACGTGGCCAGAGCGGTTGAATTGCGTGAGATGGCACGGTTGCCGTTCCCTGTCATGTAGTAATTTCTCAGTCCCTGGCAGATCATGAGCCGTCTAGCCGACCCGGGACGTAGGACCGGTAGAGCGTCCGGTGGTGGCCTGTCAGTCGAAAGTGCCGGCGAGGTCCGTGCCAGTAACATTAAGATCACGGGTTCGCTCGAGGTGCCCGACGTGAACATTGCGGGTCAAATCGACACGAATGAGATCTTGCAGCTTAACGGCCTGACGTCGAGTGTGAGCAGTCAGCTCTCGAACAAGCAGGACAAGGTGGGCGACGGGACGGTGCGCACCGATGCAGCGACTGTGACAGGTGAGAACAAGTTAATCACCGCGGGTGGTGTGAAGGCATCGATCGACGCTCTGATCACGAACGCACCGGCGACTCTCGACACGATTACAGAGCTCGCTACGGCGCTCACCGACGACACGAGCCTCGCTACGGGCATCATGTCGGCGATCGGTGCGAAGGAGGACCCCCTAACCTTCACGTCGGCGAGTGCAGCGGCTGGAGGGGCCCTGTCGCGCACGGGCAACACCGTTACGTACACCCCTCCCGCGCTACCGACAGGTACCGCACCGGCTGCATGGGCCGACCTGGCGACGGACGCCGAGTCGGCGGCGGCTTACCAACCGCTGATCAACTCGAGCGCGCGACTGAACGCTGACCTGGTGGGTGACGGGAGTGTGAGCAGCACGGAGTTTGGGCACCTCAACGGTGTCACGAGTGCTGTGCAGACGCAGCTCGACGCGAAGCAGGCGACGATCGATTCGAGTGCGCGACTGAACGCTGACCTGGTGGGCGACGGGAGTGTGAGCAGCACGGAGTTTGGGTACCTTAACGGTGTCACGAGCGCTCTGCAGACTCAGATCGATAGCCTGGACCCCCTCCCCTCACAGACCAGCAATTCGGGTAAGTATCTCACCACCGACGGCTCCACAGCGTCGTGGGGCACCGTCAGTGCGGGGACGTCGCTTCCCGCGACACAGGGCTATCACACCGGTGACCTAGACGGCAGTGGCGGTGGCAACGACACGTACGTCCGCAAGTACGCACCACTGAAGACGAATGCCGCAGGGACTGGTATCGAGTGGTCCGAAACCTACGCCAGGAGGCAAGGGGACAACACTGCGTGGAATCATCAAGAATTGTTTCGAGTCGACGGGTGGCAGCTCGATTGCAGTCTTTATCGTACTTACATGAGCTGGCCGGTCGGTTACGTGGAGAACAACTCTACTAGTGAGAATAGCATCTATGACAAGGGGGTTATTCAATTTGAAGGCGCGTGGGGGGTCGTCACATACGTCGACCTGGGCGTCTACAGTGGTTATACAGAGACAAACTATGTCCGGGTCACCAGGAATGGCTGGACCACCCTGTTTTCAAATGCGGCGCAGGGCACAGGCGGAATTAACGGCGTTGCAACTGGAGACATCTCCTTGCTTACGTGGAGCGGGTCAATGTATGTGCAGGTGTCGAGTGGTGGGGTCTGCCAAACCAATGTTGCTTGGACTACCGGATCTGACGGCCGACTGAAGTCGCGCGAGGCGCCGATCACCAACGGGTTGGAGACGATCCTCCAGCTGCAGGGCAAGAAGTATGAGAAGCACACGGATCACCTGGTGGCATACGACGACGAGGACAGCGACCTGACGGGGGTCCAGCACTTTACCGAGACTGGTCTCGTCGCGCAGGAGGTCATGAAGATCCCAGAGCTCGCGCACATCGTGACCGAAAATACACCTCCAGATCAAGAAGGCCAGCAAGAGGCCCTCAAGGGCAAGGCGCTCTACGGGGTAAGATACAACGATCTCACCGCCTACCTCATCGAGGCAATCAAGGACCTGCACACCATGCAAGCGAGGGAGTATGCACACCTCGAGGGGGTGACGAACGGCCTGGTGACGGACCTCGGGACGAAGTATTCAGCGGCTGAGGCGCAGACTCGGCTAGACGCATTGAACGTTGCGACCGTGGCCCTGCAGAGCACAGACGAGGCGACCGCGGCCGCGATGCGTGCTGTGCGTGAGGATCTAGACACCACCGCGGCGAATCTCGCCACCACCACCACCGACCTTAATGCATTTAAGACGCAGACGAAGCGGGACGTGGATGCGAACACGGCCATCTCGCGGACCCTGCGCCACGACTTGGACGCACTCGACCGATCGACGAAGAGCGACATCGACACCCTCGACACTCGCGTCGGTCGCACCGAATCTGCACAGGTCGAGCTTAGCGTCAAACTGGACTCCAAGCTGGACTCCAGCGCGTTCACATGGGACAAGGTGATTCCCGCAGTGACGGGCCACACGAACCGTGTGCTGCGTGCGGGGACACCCCCGCAATGGGCAGTCGACGGCTCGCTTGATCTCGCGGGGATCCAGACGAACGTCGCATCGGGCACCGCGACGGTGTCCTATCCAACGACCGCGAATCGCGGGTGCATCACGATGACGTCGGCGGTCTCGACCTACGGCCACATGGGCCCCTCTGGTTATGGGGGTTACATGCAATTCGTGCAGACGGGGGCGCACACTCTCTCAGGCGGGGCCCAGAACGTCAACATCTCGACGTCAGGGGAGGTGCAAGTCAACGCAAAGCGTGTTTTGACGACGGCCGATTACGACGCGCTGCTCGCGCGGGTCCAGGCACTAGAGACGCGGCTTGCGGCGCTAGAGTCCTAATTTCCGGTATACAAAAAATGGCCTCATGGGTGTCGGTTATCGCCAACGACAAAAATCACAATCACTCACTCGACGGCCATCGACACGCGCTAAACGCCCAACATGTCGATTCCCGGTTCGCACTGAATTCAGCCGCCACCTCAAGCTGGAGTCAGAACGCAAACTACGAACATTGGACTGGATGGGGACCGGCGGACGTAAGTCCAATTACCGCTTGGGATACGACCATACATACCGAAGCTGGGCCCGCGCAAAGACACTTACCGAGCCAGAGTGCGCGTTCGGGGCGCGTCTCAAAGAGACAGCTCATCTTGAACCGTGAAAACAGACCGGACCATTTCAATAAGAAGGATCTACCGAATTACAGTGGCGGTGTCCTCGTTAAGAAGCCTGCAGAGGTTAACACTCGCTCCTGGCCTCTTCTCGACCGAGATTGGTCTACTCAGGAGCTGGGCATGCTAGGCTTAGCAAGCTATGCTGCTTACTCGATCATTGCGGCCTGAGTCGCCGCCTCGACGAGGTGGTCCAGCTCGATGTGGGGCGCGTTGGCGTTCTGGTGAACGATCGGGGGCGGGGTGAGGTCGACGAGCGGGTAGGGGCCGACCGGGTAGGGTGCCGGTAGAAGACGGGGCGAGAGACGGGGCACGGCGTGGGCCACGTTGATGTTGTTGCCGAGTTCGGAGGTAAAGATCAGGTCAGTTTCGCCCATCTGCATCTTTTGCATCTCATTGATGATGATCTTCAGCAGGGTGGTGTGGCGATCGAGACGGGTGGCGTGAGCGAGCCGCTCCGTGTGGAGGGCATCGACCATCTCCTGGAAGGACGCGGAGAAATCCGCCTTAAACGCGTCGATACGCGCGATGATGAGCATTGCGAGCGACTTGGCGTTCTCGTCGTTGGCCTTCTTCTGCTTCTCGTTGATCTCACGCAGCGCGCCCTCAAGCTTGGCGTCCATCATCTTGAACTCGGAGTTAATCCGATTAAAATTGGCCGTGAGGATACCGTTAGCCGTCTGGAGCTTAGAGACCTGTTTCTCGAGCGTTGCGATGCCCTTCTTGTTTGCGACGAGGTTCTGGGAGATGAACTTGGGGTAGCGGGTGGTGAAGGCCGGGTTCGACTCGGCGGCGTCCTTGAGAGTGCCCTCAATGAGCTCCACGCGCGCAGTGAACGACGCACAGAAGTCCGTCATGAAGAGGTGATCCTTCCGTGCCAGCAACGACGAGGCATGAAGGTCGTGCATGCAGACGTCGAGTGAGGCCATGCCGGCGCCCTTGGAGACGGACGGGAAGAGCGGCTCAAATTTCTCACTGACCGCCCGCATGCTCACACCCATCTGCTCGACGACGCGCGCCTTGATGTTGAGGTCAAGAAGCCCGAGGATGTTGCGCATTTGCGCGTCGGCGTAGCCGATGACGTGCGGCGGGTTGTCAGTGAAATGGATCAGTGGGGGCAGCGCCTTCGTGAGGGCCTCCTCCATCAACGCCTTGAGCTCTGGGTTGTCGAGCGTCTCGGTGCACAGCAGCTCGGCGGTGGACATCTCTTCGGGCATCGATCGACCGTGCGGCTCCTGCGGAATGTTCGGAGATTTCCGGGACACGCGATCTCGCGGTGAGGTCGCGGATCTCTTAGACCGCAGCACTCCTCGCGATGGCTGGCCTGCCGCGGTCTCTGGTCTTTGTGCCTCGCCTCCACCAGGATCAGGACTCGATGCCAGAGCCAGGTGAGATGTCGAACCTGCGCATTGTCCGCCACGCGCGGGTCGATCAGTGGCGCGGCGAAGCCCCGGTGTCACCTGCGCCATTCACGCAAGTCGCACCAGCGGCGCAGCCGGGTATGCCGATGCAGGCGCACGTCGACCAACCTGTGTACACGGTCGACCACGAGGCCTACGAGGCGGCACTGGCTTGGGGCAGCAAAATGCGCAACCAGTACGGCTCCGTCCCCACCGACGACTTCCGCGTCATCGACAAGATCGCGATAATGTTCGCTTGGTCGATGAAGATGAACATGGCATTGCAGGAATGGCACGCGAAGGAGGCCCTCTACAAGGCGATGCTTGAGGAGAAAGAGCGCAAAATCGAGTCACTCAGCGAGTTCTACACTCGCTTCGAGGACGTACGCGCGCCACTCCACACAGCCCACACACGCGCAATCCAGCTTTATGTCGGATGCGCACTTGATCTTGCGCTGACAGCCCTTCAAGCCGGCCTCATTAGCCAGCCTTGTCAGCTCCTTGGCCCTGTTGACCTTGCAAATCCACGCCCATTCCTCAGGTCCTCCAGCCTCTTCAAGAGATGTCGGAGAGCGATAAGCTAATGCTGGATCACAGCGGATTTCGCGGAGTGCCCAACGGTCGTACGCCTCCGTTTTATCCGGACAATGCTGACGAGTGTGACCATAGCGACCGCACCACCTACATGACCGAGGGACCATCCGAGCCCCAGATGGCCCTTGTACGCCGCACAGATCCGTGATGCGATCGAACACCACCTGTGCCTTCTGCCATTGATCTGAGGGAATCTCGCCGAGCCGCGCCTTCAGTGCCATAACCTCATCTCTGACCGCCTTCTTTGGGCGCGCTCCACTGCTCCGCCCCATCACAGAGTGTCAGTGAGAAAGAAATGGTCGCTCAGATCAATGGCATGACTGAGGAGGATGAGGCTGTGTTCATTAGCAGCCTTCTTTCTTAAGCAAGTGGCAAGTTATTATGGCGGACGAGTCGACGGCGATCGCGCTTGTACACGCGTTCATCGTCCAGCACCCAGAGCTTTACTGCTCATGGGTCCGCCCGCACCGCTCGATGCGGTATGACCCGCGCGAGGGGGCCATGAATGTAACGTATGTGGGGGGGCACTGGAGGCGGCAGGCGCTGTGGGCGAGGACTGAAAAGGCACTGTCGTGTGTGTGTAAGTTCGAGAGGCTTGGGGTGCGCCCAAGGGCCTCTCTGGATGCGCGTGGAATCTTGCGTGTCCTTTGAAGTGTCGTTTGGGGTGCATGGTGCCGTGGCATTTGCCCGGAAATGGCAGAAGGTTCCCGGAACGGTGCCGCGGAATGCCAACGGTGCCGTGGAACGTAATCTCCCTGAGACCGCGCCATGGACAAGGTGATCTCTCTCATGACCGACCGCAAGGTGCTCTCCTCGCCGCCTGAGATCAAGACCGCGACGGTCCAGGTGATCATTCACGAGGAGCAGGCGGTCAGTGGCACCAAGACCATCGAATCCGACATCCAGGACATTGTGAGAACGCCGCACACGCGCGTGCGCAAATGCGCCAATCCCGTGATCCTTTGCACGCCGACGACGCTGCTGGCGGCGCGCGCGCAAACTCACTGCGCGTGGGTGCACTGTGTGCAGACCTACGTGCCGCTCAAGTTCTTCGCCAAGGCCCTCGACCGCATTGAAACCTTCGCCAAGTGCGCCGACACTGAGCACCTGCAGAAAATCCATGCGGTCAAGCTGGAGACGCTCCAGAAAACCGCTGAGAACCAGGTGGCTATCGAGCAGGTGAAGAAGATGCATGAGGAGGTGCTGGCCAAGTGCAACGAGCTCCTCGCCCGCCGCGGCCTCCGCGATCGCGATGGTGAGGAGAACGACGAGGAGCGCGCCGGGTGGTCCGCCCGCAACGATGAGCTCAACTTCGCGTCGGTCGTCGTCCGCGGCTTTGGAGAGATGGTTATGCAACTCGAGGAGCTGGAGGCCGCCTCCACCGAGGACGAGGACGGAACCGATGCCGCCGCCACTGATCACGCTATCCACACCGAAGCCGCCACCATGGTGCGCGACGCCATGCCAAGCTTCCCGGGCTTTAATGGCCGCGCCGGCTATAACCTCCCGCGCTAGGCATAGTGTCTGGCGATGCTGGTGAAGGTGGCGCACAGCCATAGCAGCCCTAGTGCAATTTGCACAGCAAACGTGATGTGATGTGATGTGACACTGCAGTTCGGTTTTCACGTGTCTGAATTGGACAGCTCATGTTTCGGCCCCGACCTCAACCGACCTCGGCCGACCTCGACCGACCTCCGACACACATCCGGTTTTCAGTATGGATTTCGGCGATTTCGACCTCAGACCCGAGGTCACGATTTTCCCGGGAGGTCCCGCGAGGTCGCCCTCCGACCGTTGACGAATCCGTGACACGGTCGTTTCAGTATGTACTCCAGTACACGTGTCCTTCGTCACTGTTACGCCGACACGTGTCATGACACGTGTCATTCGACCGTTACACCAGACACGTGTTCACAGTGCCCGTTACAGCGCGAACACGTGGCGACCGTTACACGATTAACCCCAATTCATGAATTACCCTAGGGTTGCGGCTGTACCAATATTCATGTCGACCTCACAAGCTATGTCTCTACATCTCCGCTCGCCCTGAGCAGCGGCCTCTCC
>MDTG01193596.1_pt1 | contig 48328 bp, 48 predicted proteins | sample 811421 | NCBI WGS metagenome assembly MDTG01 (sample SAMN05326645, study PRJNA326480) | marine metagenome | isolation source: seawater | place: Pacific Ocean: South East | collected 2011 | reverse complement strand
GGGCGTAGCTCAGTTGGTAGAGCCCCGGATTGTGATTCCGGTCGTCGTGGGTTCGAGCCCCATCGTCCACCCCAATTTTTCTACTTGCTTAATCCAAAAGATAACATATTGGGTCTAGTGCAAGTGAGGTAATAGTATTAAGTTAGTTAACTGGTATATCTATTAAATCTCGATAATATCAAATTAATGATGAATAGAAGGTAGCATATTTGACTCAAGATAAACCGAAGAGCAATTTTCATTGGTATCTCTTACAGACCAAATTTAGGCAAGAAAGAAAAGCGGCTCAAGAACTTGAGCAGCAAAATATTAATGTATTCTTGCCTCTTTATAGATCCGAAAAAATGATTAAAGGGCTGAGGATCACAAAAGAGGAGCCGCTATTTTCAAGATATCTTTTTATCGAATTAGATGCCAAAAATACCAATTGGACATCGATAAGATCAACACGAGGTGTCAGTAAATTTGTTGAGTTCGGTAATGGCGCCAGTACCGTTGATCCCCTTATCATAGAGAGCTTGCGTAATATTGATTCACAACCTGAAGAAGCTTGTTTGATAGCTGGCGAGAAAGTTAGGGTGGTAAATGGAGCATTCAAAGGTCTTGAAGCGATTTATCAAGCTGCAGATGGCCAAGCTAGATCGTATATTTTGATGGAGTTAATGCAGCAAGATCAATACATAAGTATTGATAATCAACTTATAGATAAAATTTAACACTAAAGATTAATGGCAGTCTGAATGAAGCGCTTAACAACTTCTATTTTTATTTGAGCGTGCATTCAGCGCCAATACTGGTTAACATATAAATATTAACAACAGTGAGTTTTACATTATGGTTAGTAACGATAACGATATATCGCAACAAAATATTAACTACGATGATGAAATTGACTTAAAAGAACTCTTTAGCGTCATCAGGGCTCATAAAAAATTTATTATCTTGTTAACTGTTTTTTTTGCATTTGCTTCAGTTTTATTCTCCTTAACATTAAAAAATTATTATAAATCAGAGGCTGTATTGAGTGTAGCAGGTGAGTCGAGCATGAGTAGTACTCTTGCTGGTCTTGGCGGTTTAGCATCACTGGCCGGCATTGACCTCCCTTCAGGTACCGATGACAAAAGTGCGGTCGCTTTAAAGACTATTCAAACTAGGGATTTTCTCAGGCACTTAATCACGATTGAGAATATTTTACCATCAATAATGGCTGCTAAGAGTTATAATATTCAGTCAAAAAAAATTCAATTTGACCCAAAGATATACAATATCACTGATGAAGAATGGGTTAGAAAGCCACCAAAAAATCGTGAACCTAAACCGTCGTATCTGGAGGCTCACGAAACTTATATAGATATGATTTCAGTTTCGCAGGATAAAACAAACAATCTAATTTCGATATCTGTTGAGCATCTATCACCAATTTTTGCCAAAGAATTACTAGAGCTAATCATAAAAGAAGTAAATGAATTAATTCGAAGTAAAGATCTGCAAGCCTCTTCCGATGCGATTATGTTTTTAAATAATGAGATTCCCAAAGCAACTTTAATTACCATGAAAGAGGCTATAAATAAGTTGGTTCAGTCTCAACTGGAGACACAGATGCTCTCAAAAGTGAATAAAGAATATGTATTGAAAGTGGTAGAGCCACCTTTTATTCCAGAGGTAAAATCAAAACCAATGAGAGCATTAATCTGTATTTTAGGAACATTTTTGGGTGGAATGATTGCTATAGTGTGGGTTCTTATCCGCCATTATAGATCCGGTAGTTTGGAATCAGACTTAAACGCATAGCTTTTCTGCGATAGCTACCATATTAGATATATGAATATTGAGCAATGACTGTTGTTGAATGCTAAATGAATTAGATAACATGACTAGAAAAGTATTCACTCGGGATCCTCATGGGAGTGGTTAAATGAAGATACTAGTAACAGGGGCGGCAGGCTTTATTGGTTTTCATCTTACTTCTGCACTTATCGAGCGTGATTATGAAGTTGTTGGAGTGGATAGTCTTAATGAGTATTATGATCCTGCGCTGAAACAGCTGCGATTGACTGAAATTATTAAACATCCAAAGTCATCCAGTTTTGAATTTAAAAAGGCGGATATTTCAGACAGAGATTTCGTGGAGAATCTATTTACAGACAATCAATTTGATGTGGTTGTTAACTTGGCAGCTCAGGCTGGCGTTCGCTACTCTCTTGATAATCCTCATGCTTATGTTGATTCAAATTTGATTGGGTTTGTAAATATTCTTGAGGGTTGTCGCTATACAAAAGTAAAGCATTTAGTTTATGCTTCCTCAAGTTCTGTTTACGGAATGAATATTAAACAGCCATTTCACATTGATGATCGTGTTGATCATCCCATTTCTTTATATGCTGCGACAAAAAAGTCAAATGAGTTGATGGCTCATACATACAGTCATTTATATGAGATACCCACAACTGGCCTGCGGTTCTTTACCGTTTATGGACCCTATGGGCGACCAGATATGGCCTACTATAAGTTTACTAAAGCTATGACAAGGGGTGAAAGCATTGATCTATACAACAATGGAATTATGAAGCGGGATTTTACATATATTACTGACATTATAGAGGGCGTTGTGAGGGTGATAGAGAGAATTCCGGTTCCCAAAAATAATGAATTTTCAGCAATATCTCCACCATATCAGCTTTATAATATAGGGAATAATAACCCTGTAACACTTGGGAGGTTCATTAGTTCGATTGAGAATTCGTTAGGTGTAAACGCGAAAGTGAATTTAATGCCAATGCAGCTAGGTGATGTACCAGAAACTCATGCGGATATTGATGAACTGATTCATGATATAGGCTTTGAACCCTCTGTCTCAATTGAGGAGGGTATTGGTAAGTTTGTGCGTTGGTATGAAGAAATAGGTAAAAATTTTGATGATAGCTAATAATATTAATATCACTCGAAATTTATTTGATTTGGCTAGACTTCCCCTCATTGATAATTTGACCTGCTGATGCTCCTTTTATAACAGTAATCTTTTATCTTCTGATACTTCTGTTCTTGATGAAACTTGTAATTTTAATTATTTATGCTACTTTGTTCATCCAATGAACGGATATGAAACGAATTAGTTTCAGTGTTTCGTTTTTTCAGGATTCAGATCTAAATAGATCCTGCGGTAGCCTGCCTGAACCAAAAACCATCAGTCCACTCTCTATTATGAATAAACAAGAACTCGAATATCGTGCACTCAAGCTTCTCGAGAGTCAGCCAGTTATAACTCAGCGCCAGATAGCTAAAAAGTTGAATGTGAGCCTGGGTAAAACTCATTATTTGATAAAGTCTCTTATTGATGTCGGCTGGGTTAAGTTAGGAAATTTTCAGCGTTCGGATAATAAGTTGAGTTACGCTTACTTTCTGACGCCAAGTGGCATCATTGAGAAAGCGGTCATCACTGCAAAGTTCCTGGCTAGAAAGCAGCAAGAATACAGTGATCTTCAGCTAGAGATCCAGCAGCTGCAGGAAGAAATTAACCAGAAGCAAAAACCAAAGCAGGATTGAGAATCCTGATTACAAAGAAGACTGTTATTGCTACACAAGAATTTTATATGACTCACCAGATATGGTTTTGAAGAGAGAATTTAGCTAAAAATTTATCTAAATTAAATGTGGAGATAAGGTGAAAAAAGTTTACGTTGGAATGAGTGCAGATTTAATTCATCCTGGACATCTGAATATATTAAAAGTTGCATCAGGATTAGGTCAGGTTACTGTCGGTGTTTTAACGGATTCGGCCATTGCGAGTTATAAAAGATTGCCATATATGAATTATGAGCAACGAGCGGATATAGTTAGTAATTTAAAGACTGTTTCTAAAGTGATTCCGCAATCAACCCTGGATTATAGTGAGAATTTAAAAGCTCTCAAGCCTGACTATGTGGTTCATGGAGATGATTGGAAAGAGGGCGTCCAGCAAAAGACTCGTCAGATCGTGATCGATACCATAGCTGAGTGGGGTGGAGAGTTAGTTGAGGTGCCTTACACTCAAGGTATTTCATCCACTGCACTAAATAAAGCGGTGAGAGAATTAGGCACTACACCGCAAATTCGACTATCCAGTTTGCGTCGTTTATTGAAGGCAAAACCTTTAGTTCGATTTCTAGATATTCATAACGCGTTAAGCGGTCTCATTATCGAGCATACTAAAGTAGAAGTAGATGGTGTTTCTCGTGAATTTGACGGCATGTGGGGAAGCAGCCTTACTGATTCAACAGCTAAAGGGAAGCCCGATATTGAAGCGGTTGATGTAAGTTCGAGGATGTCAACTTTAAGTGAGGTGCTAGAGGTCACCACTAAGCCTATTATTTATGACGCTGATACAGGAGGTCAGACTGAGCATTTTAAGTTTACTGTAAGAACTCTTGAGCGACTTGGAGTCTCTGCTGTTATTATTGAGGATAAGACCGGATTGAAGAAGAACTCTCTATTTGGTAATGAGGTTCCACAAACCCAGGATAGTATTGAGAATTTCTCTGACAAAATTTCGGCCGCTAAAAAGACTCAAGTAACGGATGATTTCATGGTTATAGCCCGTATAGAGAGTCTAATTTTGGATTCTGGGATGGATGATGCGGTTTTACGTGCTAAGGCATTCCTGAATGCTGGAGCGGATGGGATTATGATTCATAGTAGGCTGAAAGATCCTGCTGAAATATTGGAGTTTTGTCGACAATATGCCGAAATCCCTAATCGAAAGACATTGGTTGTTGTGCCTTCAAGCTATAATTCAATTACTGAAGATGAGCTTGAGAGAGCAGGTGCTAATGTTGTCATATATGCAAACCAATTACTTCGGAGTGCTTTTCCTGCTATGCAGAGCACTGCTCAGAGCATCTTGAAGCATAGCCGATCTATGGAGTCTGACAAGAGTATGCTTTCTATTAAAGAAATCCTAAATTTGATACCAGGTACTAAATAATGATCGATGTTAAAACTTTCTTTGATTCATTGGTAAACGAAGGAGTTAAACATTTCTGTGGAGTGCCAGATTCACTATTGAAGAATATATGTGCTTACATATCCGATAATACAGCACCAGGTGAACATCTAATTACAGCTAATGAAGGCTCTGCTGTGGCTTTGGCAGTTGGCAAGTATATTTCGACACAACAACCTTCTTTGGTGTATATGCAAAATTCGGGATTTGGTAACGCTATAAATCCATTACTTTCATTGGCTGACGCAAAAGTTTATGGTATTCCTATGCTAGTTATGGTGGGTTGGCGTGGTGAGCCTGGTGTTAAAGATGAGCCTCAGCACATTAAGCAGGGTGAGGTTATGGAGCGTCTACTAGATACTTGTGATCTCCCGACGAAAATTATTAGTGCTGAAACGAAGAGTATTGAGGAGGTTTTGAAGTCAGCTATAGCACTGACAATCACCAATAGTCAGCCGGTTGTATTGCTGGTAAAAAAAGGAACCTTCGGACCATACAAGATTAAGAATATTATGCCAGATATTGCTGAATCATCTCGGGAAGATGCTATTAAAATGATAGTTGAGGCTTCAGAAGCAGATGATTTTTTTGTATCTACCACAGGAATGCCATCGAGAGAGCTTTTCGAAATCCGAGTTCAAAATCAACAGCCTCATGACAAGGATTTTTTAACTGTAGGTTCAATGGGGCATGCTAATATGATAGCTCTGGGTATGGCTCAAAATACCGACAGACATGTTTTTTGCATTGATGGCGATGGCGCTAGTATCATGCATCTCGGAAATTTCACTTCGACGGGTCAATCGGGCGCTAAGAATCTGATTCATATTCTATTAAATAATACTGCACACGACTCTGTAGGTGGTCAGCCAACTTGTGCAGATGCGATTGATCTTCCCTTAATAGCTAAAGCATGTGGATACATCTCTGTTAAAAGTATGTCTGAACTCGATAAAATTCGAAATTATATCGAGAAAATTAAGGGTCAGCCTGGGCCACATTTACTTGAAGTGAAGATTAAAAAGGGTTCAAGAAGTGATCTGGGTAGGCCAACCTCTAGCCCTGTCCAGAATAAAAAAGCCTTAATGAAAGCCTTTAGGTGACTAGATGAATTATTTTAACCCGGTTAAATTAGTTTTTGGCAGTCTAGTAAGAAGAAAAATAAAAGAGGAATGTGTCGGTAAAAGGACCCTAATTTTTTGTTCCTCAACTGCATATAACAGATTTAGCAGAGACCCTGAATTAATTGCTCTCTTTAGTCTTTCAAGCGTGACATTTGAGCATGATTTTGAGAGCAATCCATCACTCACTGACATCATCGAAATTAGCAATAAATATCGGGATAGCACACTAGACTTGATTGTTGGTCTGGGTGGTGGTAGCGCTATGGATGTAGCAAAAATAGCGAGTGTATCTATACCGGCTGTCAAGCAAGGTATACATATTGATGATCTTTTGAGGGATTCAAGCCTGTTTCCAAACTTTAAGGAGATAGACTGTATTCAAGTTCCGACAACAGCAGGAACTGGAAGTGAGGTAACACCATTTGCCACAGTATGGGATTATGAAAGTCGGCAAAAAAAATCTTTAAGTCATCCTGTGATGTATGCAAAAAAATCATTTATAGATCCCGACTTCCTGTCTCAAGTTCCTCTGGAAGTAGCTATATCTACGGGTCTTGACGCTTTGAATCAAGCTTTTGAATCAATTTGGAATGTAAATGCAAATGAATTTACCCGCCCGCTATCAAGACGAGCAGCCGAGTTAGCCCTGCAAACTTTACCGTTAATCGATGAAATCTCAACAAGTGCAGAAATAAGAAAGAATCTTGCCACGGCTAGTTTATTTGCAGGTCAAGCCATTAGTCAAACTAGAACCTCAATTTGCCACTCAATCTCATATCCACTCACTCTGAAATATCAAATGCCACATGGAATGGCATGTGCATTTTCGATGCTTGAGGTATATAAATATAATTCAGACTTAATAAAAGATGATATCGAAATAATAGCGTTTCATTTGAAGCAAGATCCATATATAGCCTTAAAAAATATTTTCAATCAGCATGGACTGAATTCTCACTTCGTAAAAGCCTTGCCTGACAAGTCTGCTTTCACAGATTCAATTGAAGATTTTATTACGGCAGGGAGATTTGAAAATAATATAAAAAAATGTAATCGCACCGACCTAATCAATATAATTACAGCTAGTTACAATAAGGCAGTTGGCTAATGGGCGATGTGAGGTTAAAGCTCTGTTTTTGTGTCTCTTGGGTGTGAGTTTGCCTTAAAAAATTCAGGACTAAAAGTAACGATGACTGACACATGAGTCTCAACTCTTGGTATCAAGGTATATTCGCTAGTATTTATATTCAATGCTCCACCAAGACCGGGTTGCCTAAGCCAAATGCTGGCAGTCTTTTATTTAATAATTTTTTAAAGATAGTTGTGTTGTATGAAATTTAATTTATGGTTTTCTAGTTTGTAGAGTAACCATTTATAAATGGTGTTCCTTCTTCATGAAAAAAGAAAAAATAGTAATAGTTGGATCAGGTTATGTTGGTATGTCACTGGCAGTATTGATTGCGCAGAATCACCATGTAGTCGTGTTGGACATAGATTCTGAGCGAGTCGATACAATCAACAAAAATGAGTCCACAATATCAGACTACGAAATTGAGTCTTTTTTGAGTGAAAAGCAGCTTTCAATAAAAGCGACTCTTAACAAAAAAGAAGCTTATAAAGACTGCAGATTTGTTATTGTAGCTACGCCTACAGACTATAATCCAGTCACTAATAAATTCGATACTAGCGCTGTTGATCAAGTTGTAACTGATGCGTTAACAATTAACCCGAAGGCTTTTGTTGTCATAAAGTCAACAATACCAGTTGGTCATACCTTAGAATTACAAAAAACTCTTAAAACAGATAGAGTGATATTTTCTCCCGAATTTCTTCGAGAGGGGCAAGCCCTTAGCGATCATCTCTTCCCTTCGCGGATTATAGTGGGTGGTGTTTGTGATGAATCTAGAGCATTTGCTGCAATTCTCATACAAGGTGCTGAACAAGAAGATATCGAAACGTTATTCATGTCTACAAATGAAGCTGAGGCGGTTAAATTATTTGCAAATACTTATCTTGCAATGCGCGTCTCGTTCTTTAATGAACTAGATTCCTACTGCTTGGCCCAGGATCTTGACACTAGAAGCATTATTGAAGGTGTGTGTCTCGATCGACGAATAGGCCAAGGTTACAACAATCCTTCGTTTGGATACGGAGGATATTGCTTGCCGAAAGACACGAAGCAACTATTGGCAAATTTTGATGGAATTCCTCAAAGTATTATCCAGGCAGTCGTATCATCTAATTCGATTCGCCAAGAATATCTTGCTCATGAAATATTACATTCTGAGCCGCGCTGCGTCGGGTTTTATCGGTTAGTTATGAAAGAGGGAAGTGATAACTTTAGGTCATCAGCAGTTCAGGCGATCATGAAATTGGTGCAGAGTAAAGGCGTGGAACTTATAATTTATGAGCCTAACTTAGAGGTGAGTGAATATTTTGGATTTAAGGTCATTCGGGATCTTGAGCACTTTAAATATAGAGCTGATATCATAGTCGCCAACCGAATTTCAGATGAGTTAGGAGATGTTAAATCAAAATTATTTAGTCGTGATATTTTCCGAGTTGATTGAACTTTATGCTAAAGAAATTTTTATTCTTGGACCGTGACGGCGTTATAAATGTTGATAAAAATTATTTATTCAAGATTGAAGACTTCAATAGGCGAGAAACAACGCCAGAATCTAGACCAATATTAATTTTTTTGTCAGAAGATAGCGAAATACAAATAGAGTTTGATTACTATCATATGTCTCATTTAGATGATGCTCTAACTTGTATCTGAGGAAATTTTCTTTGAAAACACTCTTGGTATTAGCAGGTGGCTTTGGCACACGCCTCCGTTCAATAGTTTCAGATGTTCCAAAACCACTGGCTCCTGTGGCGGGAAAACCATTTATAGCTCACCTAATTGATCACTGGTTGGATCAAGGAGTTAGAGATTTTATTTTCTTACTGCACTATGAAGCGCAACAAATCGAAACTGTTTTAAGTCAATTTGCAGTTGAAAATGAAGTATTAAATGTTCGATTTAGGATAATTATAGAAGAGACTCCCCTTGGCACTGGAGGGTCGGTTTTAAATGCAATCAATGAATTTGGGATCGATCATGATTATTTGGTGGCAAATGCCGACACATGGCTGGAGTCGGGTGTGCAAGATATTTCTGAGAAAACTCCCTGTGTTCTGGCGGCTATAAGCATAAAGAATAGCGAGCGTTACGGATCATTAGAGTTAAACGGTGGGACAATTATTAATTTTCAAGAAAAATCACAATCAAAGTCACAATCAAATGAGGAGGTATATGTGAATTCTGGACTCTATCATTTGACACCATCGATATTTAGTGGGTTTGCATGGGGTTCGAGTTTTTCCTTAGAGGAAGATGTGTTTCCTCTCCTCGTATCGACTGGCCAATTAAGTGTTATAAAAGTAAATGGAAACTTTATTGATATAGGTATTCCAGAGGATTATTTAAGATTTTGTAAGTGGATAGATTCAGGTAAAAGAGATGAGCTATGATTTAAGTAAGTGTATTGTTGATGAAAATGTATCGATCAAAGATGCGCTTAAAAAAGTGGATGAAAATCAATATGGTTTTATATTCTTGAGCGATGAGGACGCTAAGATAGTGGGGCTTGCGACTGACGGAGATATTCGTCGTGCGCTCATCAGCGGAGCGGTTATTGATGACCCTATATTTTCCTGCGCGAATACAACTTTTTTATCGGCGAACGTAGATACGTCAAGAGAGAAATTAATTAAGCGATTAGATGGTCGTATTAAGTTCATTCCGATACTTGATAAGCAAGGCAAACTTAAGTCGGTGATTTCAAAAGACTACCTGCCACTAGGCGATGAGAAATCCACTTATATAAGGTCTAGAGCCCCAGTGCGTATTAGCTTTGGCGGCGGCGGCTCTGATTTAACTCATTACTTCGCAAATAGTTCGGGCGCAGTTATTAATTCGGCCGTCTCAATTTTTAGTCATGGTGTGATGAAGGTTCGAGAGGATTCTAAAATTATCATTAGCTCACTAGACTTGAATGCTAAATTGACTGCTAATAATCTTGAGGACGCATTATCCCAGAAAGGTCCTTTTGGATTGATTCAGTCTCTGCTGCATGTAGTACAACCCAAATATGGTTTTGAATTATGTCTGAACTCGGACTTCCCTGTTGGGTCAGGTCTGGGCGGTTCTGCAACTCTTTCGGCAGTTGTGTTAGGTTGTTTTAACATGATTCGTCAAGATCCATGGAATCAGTATGAGTTGGCAGAAATTGCTTTCCAGGCAGAGAGATTGCATCTTGGAGTCGCTGGAGGTTGGCAGGATCAATATGCTGCAGTATTTGGAGGTTTTAATTTTATTGAGTTTAATTCGGAGGAAAATATTGTTAATCCGATTCGGGTGCATCCTGATATAGCTTTGGAGCTTGAAGAGAGTCTAGTTCTGTGTGATACGGGAATCGTGCATCACTCAGGAAATATCCATGACAACCAAAAAGAGACGATGACGTCAAATCTTGTACAAAAAATGGTGAAAGCTAATGTCGACTTATCCTATGAGACTCGTAATTATTTACTTAGGGGTGAGCTTGATAAATTTGGTGAATGTCTGGATAAAGCATGGAGGCTAAAGCGTAATTTCAGCAGTATGATATCCAATGAGCATCTTGATGAAATCTACGAAGGGGCACTACAAAGTGGTGCTTTGGGGGGAAAGATCCTGGGAGCAGGTGGCGGTGGTTTCTTTGTATTTTATGTTCCTCCATTTAAAAAACAAGCTTTGATTAGGTATTTAATGACTAGAAATCTAACTGTGAAGCCATTTCGTTTTGAGCCGAATGGGCTTATAACATGGAAATCGAGAGAGGATTCTAGTAGGCCTGTATCTGAGGAAAAAAATTAATGGAAATTTCAGATTTTATTTTAGGGCAAAAAGATGTCTTTGTTATTGCTGAAATTGGTAATAACCACAACGGAAGTGTCGAGCTAGCCATTGAGATGGTTGATGCCGCTCACGAGGCTGGGGCAAATTGCGTCAAATTCCAGATGCGAAATATGTCCTCTGTTTATAGGAAAAAAAGTCTTTCGAAAAAGAGCGAAGACCTGGGAACTGAATACGTATTAGACCTTTTAGAGCGGTTTCAATTGTCTCAGGATGAGCACGAACAGGTTGCGCGATACTGTAAAGATAAGGGGATTCTTTATATGTGTACTCCCTGGGATTCAGATAGTATTCTAGCCTTGGAGGCTCTCGATGTTAAGGCTTACAAAGTAGCCTCTGCAGATCTAACAAATTTACCTTTGATTGAAAATCTTATTGCCACTAGAAAGCCACTTATTTTGTCGACAGGAATGAGCTCTGTTGATGAAATTCAAATAACAACGAACTTCCTCAATTCCCGAAATGCAGAGTTTGTCCTCTTACATTGTAATAGTACTTACCCCGCACCATTCCATGATATTAATCTTAATTGGATGAAAAAGCTCATGAATATTCACTCGCTGATTGGCTATTCTGGCCACGAAAGAGGAACTGCGGTCACGCTGGCTGCGGTTGCTCTTGGTGCTAAAGTCGTGGAGAGACATTTTACATTTGATAGAAGTATGGAAGGACCTGATCATGCTGCTAGTCTGGAGAGGGAGGAATTTAAAGCTCTTGTTTCAGGTATCAGGGAAATCGAAGAGGCCCTGGGTGATGGGCTTGAGAGAACCATTTCACAGGGTGAAATGATAAATCGCGAAAACTTGGCTAAAAGTCTGGTTGCCTCAACAGAGTTAGCAAAAGGGACCATTATAGCGCCTCAACATTTGAAAGTTCTGAGTCCTGGTCAGGGCTTATCCGCTCAAAACTATGAGCAGCTTTTGGGTCGAGTATTACAACGTGATATGTTGGAGGAGGAGTATTTTTACCCGTCGGATTTACAAGACACAAGAGTTGATCCGAGGAGTTACAAATTCAACCGTCCATGGGGTGTCCCAGTGCGTTACCATGATTTTGCTGAATATAATGCTAAGATTAGCCCCGATGCTTTTGAATTTCATCTTTCTTATTCAGATCTTGATCTTGATGTCGATGATTTTCTGGCTGGGGAGTATGATTGTGGCTTTGTTGTTCATGCTCCGGAGCTGTTTTCTGGAAGTCGGCTTATGGATTTGGCTTCACCTGATGAAGAGTATCGTCAATTTTCAGTCAGGGAGACGCAGCGAGTCATCGGTATTACTCGCTCCTTAAAGAAACATTTTCCAGCTACCAAGCGACCAATGATCGTAGCGAATATTGGTGGCTTTACAATGGATGCATTACTACCGGCTGATCAATTAGATACCTACTATGAACGGTTTGCAGACAGTCTGACATTGTTAGATATGGAGGGTGTTGAATTGATTCCTCAAACTATGGCACCTTTTCCATGGCACTTTGGTGGACAGCGGTATCAAAATTTATTCGTGCACGCACATGAATGCAGATATTGGTGTGACAAACTTAATTTGCGAATGTGCTTTGATATTTCACACTCTCGATTAATGAGTAATCACTTCGGCGTCGATTTTTATGATTTCGCCGAGAAAATAGCACCGATTTCGGGGCATTTGCATCTTGGAGATGCGATGGGGGTAAACGGAGAAGGCCTTCAGATAGGTGAAGGTGATATAGATTTCAAGAGATTAGTAGGTATTTTGGACAAGCATTGCCCTGATGCGTCCTTTATTCCAGAGATTTGGCAGGGACATAAAAATGGTGGCGAAGGTTTTTGGATCGCACTTGAGAGTCTGGAAGCAATAATGCACAGAAACAATAATTTAGGGTAGTAATTATGAAAATCGATATTGTGAAAGCTGAGATTCAGGCATCAATTGATGTCAAAATTACTCTTCTCAGTGATGATGCTTTGATGCAGCAAGTATTAGATTTGGCAAAGAGATGCGCTTCAGCTTTGAGAGCAGGCGGTAAAATTATTTTTTGTGGTAATGGTGGAAGCTTCGCAGATGCTCAGCATTTGTCTGCAGAGTTCACATCTAGATTTATATTTGATCGACCTGGTCTGGCGTCTATTGCGCTGGGTACAAATAGTTCGGCTATGACTGCTATAGGGAATGACTATGGATATGACAACGTTTTTGCACGAGAAATTGAGGCAATAGCGAATCCTATGGATATTATAATAGCGATTACAACGAGTGGTAATAGCTCTAACATTATTAAGGCATTAAAGTTAGCTAAAGAGAGAGATATCCCGGCTGTTGTTCTGACAGGGTTAGGTCGAGGTAAGCTTGGAGCAGATATTCAGACTTTAAATATACCTTCCACTGAAACAGCTCGGATTCAAGAGAGTCATATCCTGATCGGACATATCGTATGTGGATTAGTTGAATCTGATATTTTTGCTGATTTGAGGCTTTAGTTATGGGTGATTGCGTAGCAATAATTCCTGCTCGCGGCGGCTCTAAGGGTATACCAGGCAAAAATACACTTTTAGTTGCAGGCAAACCTTTAATTGCTTGGTCCATTGAGCAAGCCTCACGCAGTGCAGAGATCCATTCGGTTTGGGTAACATCTGATAGTCACGAAATATTAGATATAGCCAATACATATGGGGCTCAGACAATTTTACGTCCGGCTAATATTTCTGGAGACAAGGCGACTTCGGAAGAAGCTTGGATCCATGCATTAAACGAAATTAAATTAAGCATTGAGGTCGATTTAGTTGTCTGTATGCAGCCTACTTCTCCTATCCGAGGGCGAAATGATCTAGATGAGGCGATAGCCAAATATCGCAAAGAAAAGTTTGATTCACTTCTGTCAGTAACTCAGATTGAGGACTATTTTGAATGGCGTATGGGTAAATTCGGTGCGGAATCAATTAATTATGATTACACTAATCGGAAGCGGCGACAGGATATTGAGGTAAAATATCTCGAGAATGGGTCTTTTTATATTGTCTCGCCGGAGGGTCTTATAAAAAATAAAAATCGTTTAGGAGGTTACGTGGGATTTTATGAACAAGAAAAGTATAAGATGTATCAAATTGACAATATTAGTGATGTGGCCTTGTGCGAAGCGATATTAATTGGATATGGTTTAAATGACTAAGAGTTACCTTGACAGTGTATTTTCCATGGAAGGTAAGGTGTGTCTTGTTACAGGGGCCTCACGTGGAATTGGTCAGGGTATAGCCGAGGCTCTTAATAAGGCTGGTGGTATAGTTTATGGTCTCGGAAGAACGTCGGCAGACACAATAATTTCAGATTGGAATTATATCAAGTGTGATGTAACGGATAAGAAAGAATTACTGTCGGCATTAAAAAATATAAATGATGATGGCCATAAATTAAATGTGCTTGTAAATGCTGCTGGAGTAACTAGTCCTAATTCGAATGGAGATTTGACAACCAATTTCAGAAATACAATCGAAACAAACCTTGTAGCGATTTATAATTGCTGTATTGAAGTATTACCTTATATGAAGCTTGCAGGGGGAGGATCGATCATTAACATCACAAGTATCGGTTCAAAATTAGGCTTTCCGGGAAATCCCAGTTATGGCGCATCAAAGGGAGGTCTTAGGATGTTAACAAAGGCTTTAGCAAATGACTTGGGTATAGATAATATTCGAGTAAATAATTTGGCACCAGGTTATATAAAAACAGATATGACTAAAATAAGCTTTGAAGATCGTGACATGAATAAGGCACGTCAAGAGCGAATGCTCTTAGCACGCTGGGGTGAAGTAACTGATTTGTATGGCGCCGCAATATTTCTAGCTTCAGATGCATCGTCTTATGTCACAGGTACAGATTTAGTTGTGGATGGCGGATGGACAGCGAAAGGATTATAAATGTATAAAATTGGCTTTATGCAGGGTCGTTTGTCACAGGCTATCGACGGGAAAATTCAGGCTTTTCCCTGGCAGTACTGGAAAGAGGAGTTCGAGCAAGCCAGAGAAATAGACATTCCACTTATGGAATGGACATTGGATCAGCTTGATCTTTATAGTAATCCTCTTATGACGGCTGATGGCCAAGAAAAAATTGTCCATTTATCTGAAGATAATGGCATAAAAATACCATCTTTGACGGGTGATTGTTTTATGCAGGAGCCATTTTGGAAGGCGACCATTGACAATAGGGAAGCGTTGATAACTGACTTTAATGCGATTGTTTGTGCATGTGGCTCGCTAAATATACAAACTATCGTGGTACCTTTAGTCGATAATGGGACTCTAACTTCAGATCGAGAAGAAATGTATTTGATTGACGTTCTGAATGATCACGAGATCATCCTTGCGGAAAATAGAGTAAAAATTGCATTTGAAAGTGACTTCGCACCTGTCGCTTTAAAGCGTTTTATTGGAAAAATGAACCCAAGTCTGTTTGGAATAAATTACGATATCGGCAACAGTGCTGCGCTAGGATTTGACGTCAACGAGGAGTTTTCTTGTTACGGTGATAGAATATTAAATGTGCATATTAAAGATCGCCCTCTGGGTGGAACTACAGTGCCTTTAGGGGAAGGTAATGCTGATTTTAAAACTGTTTTTTCGAAGCTTGCTGAATATGGCTATAACGGTAACTATATTCTTCAAACTGCAAGAGATTCGTCGGGCCAGCATAGCAAGACAATAAAGAAGTACCAGGAAATGACTATTGATTGGATATCACGATATGGATCTTAATCTTGAGGGAAAAAAGGTACTCGTAACAGGATCATCCAGAGGAATTGGCTTGCAAACAGCCAGACAATTCTCTCTTGAAGGATGCAGAGTTGCATTAAATGGAAGAAATATTATTTCTCCTGAGGTCGCTGATGCTATTCCAGGTAGCGTGTCTATAACGGGTGATGTTTCTAATGAGTGTGGCGCCAATCAAGTTATTGAAGAAAGTGTGCAAAAGTTAGGAGGACTGGACATTGTTATATGCAATGTGGGTAGTGGTCGGTCCGTAAAGCCAGGTCAGGAAAATATTCAAGCGTGGAAAAACGCTTTTGATATAAATTTCTTCAGTACAACTTGTATTGTTGAGGCAGCAAAAAAACACTTGAAGACTAGTAAGGGAGTTATTGTCTGCATCTCTTCAATATGCGGCAATGAGGTCATTCCCGGTGCACCTGTTACTTATTCCGTTGCGAAAGCGGCACTAAATGCTTATGTAAAATTTATATCTCGGCCCTTAGCTGATGATGGCATACGTATTTGTGGGATTTCTCCAGGTAATATTCTGTTTGATGGCTCTGTGTGGGATTCAAAAATTCAAGAAAACCCGGATGCAGTGACTGCTATGCTAGATAAAGATGTCCCATTAAAAAAACTGGGTAAGTTAAATGATGTAGCTAATCTTGCTCTGTTTCTTGCTTCGTCAATATCAAACAATACAACGGGTACTATTTGGACATCCGATGGCGGGCAGACTCGGTCAATTTAGTTGGTGAATAAAATTATAATGAAAGACAAATTTGATTTATCAGGAAGAATTGCTTTAATCACAGGCGGTGCAGGTTTGCTGGGTACGGAACATGCCAAGGCTCTGTTAGATAATGGGGCTAAGGTGGTCCTTACCGACATAAGTGAAGGCGTTCTTGCAGATCAAAGAGCTGCACTGATCTCTATTTATGGTGCAGATAATGTTATGGCTTATGTAATGGATGTTACTTCTGAATCGAGTATTAATAGAGTGTTAGAAAGCCTTAAAGCTATGGGTCTAAATGTATCTATCCTTATTAATAATGCTGCTATTGATCCTAAAGTAGATAAGAATTCGCTGCTTGGAGAGGCCTCAAGATTAGAAAACTTTAGCCTTCCACAGTGGAATTTAGAGATCGCAGTCGGATTAACGGGTGCTTTTTTATGTTCCAAAATTTTTGGTACTGCGATGGCTGATATGCAGAATGGTGGTGTTATTTTGAATATAGCATCTGATCTTTCTGTGATCTCTCCTGATCAAAGATTATACCGAAAACATGGCCTTTCAGAGAAAGACCAGCCTGTGAAACCTATAACCTATTCTGTTATAAAGGCGGGCTTGGTAGGAATGACTCGTTACCTTGCCACATATTGGCCAGATAAGGGTGTCAGATGCAATGCGCTTTCACCTGGCGGAGTTGAAAATAATCAGGATGAGGATTTTATTGAGAAAATCATTTCATTGATTCCCGCAAAAAGGATGGCGAATGCTAATGAGTATCACTCTGCAATTCAGTTTTTGTGTTCTGATGCATCTATTTATATGAATGGCCAAAATATCGTGATTGATGGAGGTAGATCGATTTGGTAGGACGTTTCAATTTGTGTGCGATCAGAGCACCAATGGCTAATATTAGTGTTATTTAATAAATACTGGTCATGATGTAAAGCTCTCAATTTAGTAGATTTTTAAGTTTTGATATTGTTTGCATTATGAAGGATACAAAATGATCAATGACCTTATAGAGTTTATTCGAGAATTATATGGTGACTCGGCAGACATTCAGTTGCATGAGCCGATATTTCAAGGGAATGAGAGCAGCTATGTGCTGGATGCAATCGATTCTACTTTTGTGTCCAGTGTGGGAAAATATGTCGAAGATATTGAGAGTATTGCTGAACAGTATTCTGGGTCTCAAAAATGTGTAGCAGTAGTAAACGGTACAGCCGCTTTGACAACTGCTCTTCATCTATGCGGAGTAAGCAATAATCATATAGTTTTGACACCATCATTAAATTTCATTGCTGCGTGTAACGCTATAACCTCGATTGGTGCAAATCCTGCGTTTATTGACGTTGATATACATAATCTTGGACTTTGCCCGATTGCTCTGAAAACATTTTTGGAAGAAAAGTGCACATTTAGTGAAAAAAAAGGGTGTTTGTTAAAGTCAAATGGTGCGAATGTGACCGCTATGATTGTCATGCATACGTTTGGACATCCGGCTGCTATGACAGAATTATCCAAACTGGCATCTGAGTGGCGTATAGATCTAATAGAAGATGCGGCAGAAAGTTTAGGTTCATTCTATGGCGATCAACATACAGGAACAATTGGACGCTTCGGTGTTTGGAGTTTTAATGGCAATAAAATCATTACTACCGGCGGTGGAGGAATGATTCTTTCCAAGGATCTAAAAGATGGTTTGCGCGCGAAGCACATTACCTCGACGGCTAAGGTGAAGCATAAATTTGAATTTATTCATGATGAGCCAGGATTCAACTACAGAATGCCCAATTTGAATGCGGCGCTTGGAGTAGCCCAATTTGAAAAATTAAGTCTATTTCTGCAACAGAAACGCAAAATTGCTGCTGCGTATGAACTATTCTTTGCTGAGACGGATCTAACTTTTGTGAAAGAACCAAATTATGGCCGCTCAAATTATTGGCTTAATACGATTTTGGCGCCAGATAGAAAAGCTAGAGATGAAATAATTGAAAAAACAAATGCGACAAAAGTGAGCACGAGACCGCTTTGGCGTTTAATGCATAAGTTACCAATGTTTGAAGGGGCTCTTAAGGGAGAATTGACTAATTCGGAATGGCTTGAGGATAGAATAATTAATTTACCAAGTAGCGCGAGAGAGATCCAATAATATGGCATCTAAGATCACTATCTTTACTGGAACAAGAGCTGAGTATGGCTTACTTTATTGGTTAATAAAAGATATCCAGTTAGATCCGCAACTTCAGCTTCAGCTTATCGTATCCGGCACTCATTTATCTCCTGAGTTCGGGCTTACCTATAAAGAAATTGAAGCCGATGGTTTTAAAATAGATGAAAAAGTCGATATCTTACTTTCATCTGACACGCCAGTAGGTACAGCGAAAAGTCTCGGATTGGGCGTCCTTGGATTTGCGGACTCATTGTTGCGACTCGATCCAAATCTAGTGGTCATATTAGGCGATCGTTATGAGGCATTGGCTATGGCACAAACAGCAATGATTATGAGAAAGCCCATATTACACCTGCAAGGTGGCGAGATTTCCGAAGGTGCATACGATGATGCATTTCGTCATGCTATTACAAAATTAAGCTATTTGCATGCTACATCCACAGAAAAATATCGAGAACGAGTTATTCAACTTGGAGAAATGCCTGAACGCGTCGTTAATGTTGGTGCTATTGGCTTAGATCATCTCTCTAGGACTAAATTGCTATCGCGTACAGAGCTGGCTGATTCTTTAGATTTCCAAGTCAATAAACCATACTTCGTTGTTACCTACCACTCTGTGACACTTGGTAATGAAGATCCTGTAGACGCAGTAACATCATTATTGCTGGCGCTAGATCACTTTGAGTCGCATCAAGTCATTCTGACCTTCCCAAATGCTGATGATGGAGGAAGAAAAATTATTCCGTTGTTAGAGACATATGCTTCATCAAGCCCTGATAGAGTACTTCTGATTCCATCTTTGGGACAGAAGAGATATCTCAGCGCAGTGAAGTACTCTGACGCGGTAATAGGTAACTCTTCAAGCGGAATCATAGAAGTTCCATCGTTTGATGTTCCTACAATTAATATTGGATTGAGGCAGAAAGGAAGATTGGCAGCGAAAAGTGTTTTAAATTGTGCACCAAATACATTTGCAATAAAAGAGTCTATCGATATTGCGATTTCCAAAAAATATAAGAAAAAGGGTGAAAAGATTTCAAATCCATATGGCGAGGGAGACGCATCATCTAAGGTTATCAAGATGATCAAAAATATGTCGTTTTCTTCGATGAAAACTTTTTATGATATGGAGGTTTAGCATGACTCTCATTATAGCAGAAGCAGGCGTTAACCATAATGGTAGCGAGCAGCTGGCATTTGACTTGGTAGATATCGCGCACAGAGCAGGAGCAGATATTGTAAAATTCCAAACATTTAAAGCGAAAAATTTAGTTACCAAAAAAGCGCAGCAAGCATCCTATCAAGTTGATAATTCAGGTAAGAAAGAATCACAATTATCTATGCTAAGTAGACTTGAGCTGAGTCATGCTTCTCATCACAATCTAATTAAGTATTGTAAAAAGATTGGTATTGAATTTTTATCAACAGCCTTTGATAAAGAAAGCTTAGATTTTTTGGTCAGTGACTTGGGATTGAAGAGACTAAAAATTCCATCGGGAGATCTAACAAACGCACCTCTTTTGCTTGATCATGCTCGCACAGGATGTGACTTAATTGTCTCGACAGGAATGGCAACTTTATCTGAGGTTGAGACAGCTTTAGGTGTTATTGCTTTTGGTTATACTCGGTCTAATGCTTGTCAGCCTAGTATCAGCGCATTCAAGGAGGCATACAACTCCTTGGAGGGTAGCGCGGCTCTCAGAGATAAAGTGACCCTACTGCACTGTACCACCGAATATCCTGCACCTCTTGCAGAAATTAATTTAACAGCAATAGAAACTCTATCTAAAGCATTTAAGTTACCAACGGGATACTCGGATCACAGTAAGGGTATTCATATTTCGATCGCTGCTGCTGCGCGAGGTGCAGTTCTTATTGAGAAACACTTTACACTAGATAAAGATATGGAGGGACCAGATCATAAAGCCTCTTTGAATCCATCTGAGCTCAAAGAAATGATTGAAGCTATTCGTGAAATAAAGCTTGCGTTGGGTGATGGTGTTAAACGACCTACTCTATCAGAAACAAAAAACAAGGTCATAGCACGAAAAAGTCTTGTCGCAATTAAGGCAATTCAAAAAGGTGAATTATTTACAGAGGAAAATTTGTCGACAAAACGTCCTGGTTTTGGTGTAAGCCCATATAAATATTGGGAAATGTTGGGGACGTCTGCAAAAAAAACATTAAAAGAGGATGAAGTACTTAAATGAAAATTGGATATTTTGCTGATGGACCTTGGTCGCATAAAGCGTTAGAAAAAATTATTTCATATGGTTTGTTTGAAATCGTATTTATTGTTCCTCGATTCGACACTCAAGATCCTGTTTTGAGAGAGTGGGCTATTAAATTAGATGTTCCTTTTTTATGTGTTGATAATGTTAATTGTGCCGAATTTATTAGTACTCTTAGCGGATACTCTGCTGACTTATTTGTGTCGATGTCTTTTAATCAAATTCTAAAGAGTGAAATTATTGATTCAGCACCTAAAGGCTTTATAAATTGTCACGCTGGGGCTTTGCCATTTTATCGTGGAAGGAATCCTTTGAATTGGGTTCTTATCAATGGCGAAGACCATTTTGGAGTTACGGTCCATTATGTGGATGAAGGAATCGACACTGGTGATATTATTGAACAAAAACTATTCCCGATATCTGACTCCGATGACTATAAAAGTCTGCTAGGCAGAGCTATACCTGGTTGTGCGGAAGTTCTCCTCAAGGCATTAATTAAGATTAAAAATGGAGAAAATGAAACCACTAAACAGAAAGACATCCATGCAGTAGGATCATATTTTGGTATGAGGAAATTAGGTGATGAGATCCTAGACTTTAGATGGAGCGCTCTCAAGATTTTCAACTTTGTTCGAGCTATATCGGATCCTGGTCCCTGTGCGCGTATATGGCATGATGGTCAAGAATATGCTCTAGTGTCCTGCTGTTTAATTCCTGATGCGATGGTATACATATCAACTATTGGTGAAGTGGTAGGTCGCAACAAATCTGGAGTAGTGGTGAAGGTTGGTGACAGTGTCATATTGTTAACAAAAATAAAAAGAATCGAGAATCAAAATAAATCTGATTATGAAATCCCGTCTTTTAGGATTGGCACACGTTTTGATGTTAAAGGAAACTATTTGTGAATAAAAATTTTGATACGAGTGTTTTTGTCTCCCCAGATAGCTCCATTCATAGCGCAATTGAGGTTATTGATCGCGTAGGTATGCGAGTAGTTCTTGTTGTGGATTCAAGTCATCATCTTCAAGGAGTTGTTACAGACGGAGATATACGACGGGGTTTATTACGAGGACTTACTATTGAAAGTAAAATTTCTGAAGTTATGAATCGTAATCCACTCACTGCAAAAGTTGGAACTGATCGCAGAGAACTTTTGAATATGCTGAGTAAAAGCCAGTTGTTAGCAATTCCAATTTTAGATGGCGCCCGTGTAGTTGGTCTGGAAACTTTTGATGGCTCCCAACAAGTTGTTGATCATCATAACCCAGTTTTTATAATGGCAGGGGGGTTCGGTAAAAGATTAGCACCCTTGACAGACGATACTCCAAAACCTTTGTTAAAAGTTGGCGAGAAGGCGTTGCTTGAAATTATACTGGACAACTTTATTAAGCACGGATTTAATAATTTTTATATTTCTACGCATTATCTTTCTGAAATGATCAGAGAATATTTTGGAGATGGAAGTAGGTGGGGTGTCAGTATTCAGTATGTATTTGAGGATCGTCCTCTCGGAACTGGAGGAGCACTTGGATTATTACCATCAGACTTTTCGGATCTACCTGTCATCATGTGTAATGGTGATATTCTTACGACTATAGATTATGAACGAATGCTAGATTTTCATAATAAAAACAATGCTGATCTCACAATGTGCGTTAGAGACTATGAACATCAAGTACCATATGGCGTAGTGAATACTGACGGTAACACGATTATTAATATTGATGAAAAGCCACTACAACGCTTCTTTGTTAATGCAGGTATCTACGTCATTAGCCCGACTTTAATAAGTGATATTAAGAAAGATACATATATTGATATGCCTGATCTTATTCATCAATTTAGAAGCCAAGAAGCTAATGCACTGGTCTTCCCTTTTCATGAATACTGGCTGGATATAGGAGAAATGGAAGATTATAAGCGTGCGCAAGTTGATATTTTGAGTCTAGAGGTTTAAGTTTGGCTGTTTATGGTGTAATTGGTTTGGGAAGCATTGCTAGACGCCACCTGGGTAATTTGCGCCATATGCACCCTGAGGGAGTACTCTATGCAGTCTCTGCTAGTGGAATAAACAAAGATATTCCAGCTAATGTTAGTGGCGTTGTCAGTATTGAGCAACTAATTTCGTTTAATCCAGAGTATGTAATAGTAGCATCTCCAGCATCATTTCATGTCAATGCGGCGCAAACTATACTAGCTCATCAAATACCTGTTTTAATTGAGAAGCCGCTAGCTCATGATGCAGTGAGTGGTGCATTGCTGCAGAGATATTGCTATGAGCACAAAATAAATACAACAGTGGCTGTTGGGTATTGCCTGCGATTCATGCAATCATCGCGAGTTGTTCAGGAATTTCTTGCTACAAATACTTTAGGTAAGATTTATAATGTCAGTTCAATTGTAGGGCAGTATTTACCTAGTTGGCGTCCTGAAAAAGACTTCAAAAACACTGTGTCCGCCCAAAAAAAACTTGGTGGTGGGGCTCTCTTAGAACTGAGCCATGAATTAGATTATTTACAGTGGTTGTTCGGTGATCTTACTCTGCAACATAGTTCCTTACGAAATAGTTTGGAATTTGATTTAGATGTAGAGGATATGGCAGATTTAACACTATCAACTAGCACTGGTATTCATATAAATGTGCATCTTGATTTTGTTCAAAAAACTTCGCAGCGTAAGTGTCAAATTATAGGTAAAAATGGTCGCGTGGATTGGGATTTGATTGCAAACTCAGTCACATATTACAATGCTGAAGGTCAAGAGATTTTATACTCTGAACCAAAGTATGATAAAAATAACATGTATATCAGAATGTTGCAGGAGTTTGAGTGTTGTCTTCATAAGAAGGGAATTAATCTAGCGTCAATAGATTCTTCGGTCAAGATCTTGGAGTTAATTGACGCTGCGAAGCAACAAAATGAGAGGAGGTCATTCAATTAAAACTTTTGCTTTTATTTTTGCGCGAGGTGGTTCAAAAGGTTTGACGGGAAAAAATATTAGGAATTTAAATGGTAAGCCTCTGATTGAATATTCTATAGATATTGCCAAAGGGATATCAGAAATCGATGATGTCTTTGTATCAACCGATTGCGATATCATAGCCGAAGTTGCTCTTAGGCTCGGAGCTAAAGTTATTAAGAGACCATGTGAGCTTGCCACAGATGAGAGTCCTGAATGGCATTCGTGGCAGCATGCCGTTGATTATGTAACCCAAAATTTTGGACTATTTCATCGGTTTGTTAGTCTTCCAGCAACAAGCCCACTGAGAGGAATGGAAGATGTGTGTGCTGCTCTTAAAAAAATAGATAGTAGTTCTTCGGATATTTGTATTTCTGTAACGCCTGCTAATCGTAGTCCCTATTTCAATATGGTCCGGTTTCTTCCGGATCATTCTGTTGAGGTACTAAATAATACAAAAACGACAGTGAATCGTCGTCAAGATTCGCCAGATGTATATGACATAACCACAGTTGTCTATGCTACGACGGCGCAATACATTAAAGATAATCAATCTATATTTTCTGGAAGAGTTACTGCAGTTGTTGTTCCAAAAAATAGAGCAGTTGATATAGATGATATTTATGATTTGATATGGGCTGAAGCCATTTTAAATAGTGAGCTATGAAATGATGCTTAAGAATAAGAAGATTTTGGTGATCGGTGCTGCGGGATTACTAGGTACTGGTTTAGTTAAGCAACTGCTAATAGAAGGAGCAGAAGTTGTTGCTGCTGATATCAATATAGATCTGCTAAAAAAACAGCTAAATTCATTAGATATCGAAAAATACAGCGCTGCTATAACATTTTTGAATGTAGATTTTTCGAATAAGGGCGAAGTAAGAAAGTTATTCGAAGATGTAGGTGACTTTCTGACAGGTGCCGTTAATTGTGCTTACCCTAGGAATAAGAATTATGGAAATCATTTTTTCGATGTCGATGTAAATGACTTTAACGAAAACGTATCCATTAACCTTGGTTCATCATTTTTATTCATGCAGGAGTGTGCCAGATATTTTAAATCGAATAGAAACGAATTTTCTTTAGTCAATATAAGCTCAATCTATGGAGTTGTCGCTCCAAAGTTTGAGTTATACACCAATACAAATATGACGACGCCAGTGGAGTATGCTGCGATTAAATCGGCATTGATTCATTTGTCTCGGTACGTTCTTAAATATGTTGCAGATACTAGATTTAGAGTTAATTTGGTGAGCCCGGGAGGAATTTATGATGAGCAGCCAGATGTATTTCTGGATGCTTATAAAAAAGAGACATTTGGAAAGGGTATGCTTGATGTCGATGACATTTTGGGTACTATAATATTTTTACTTTCTTCTTCTTCCAAATTTGTCAATGGTCAAAACATTATCGTTGATGATGGATTTTCAATTTAAGAGAATTATAGCAATGGATACAAGGCTAACTGTAGCTATCATTGATTACGATATGGGAAATATCAAATCAATACAAAATGCAATCAAACACATAGGTGATTTTAATATTGAAGTGACCGATGATGGTAACAAAATCCTCAATGCAGATATTATTATTTTACCTGGAGTTGGCGCCTTTCCTGATGCTATGCAAAAGCTCAGAGACAGAAAGCTTTTGGCTATACTTAATGAAGCCGTAGTTAATAACAAGACTCCTACGCTGGGTATTTGTCTAGGAATGCAACTGCTCTTTGAAAATTCAGAGGAAAAAGGCATGACAAGTGGCCTTGGTTGGATACCAGGGAAAGTCGTTTATATGAAACCTACAGATAATATAAGAATTCCTCATATCGGCTGGAATTCTCTAATTTTGAGTCAATACGGCTTTTTATTTGATTTTTTGAAGGATGATAAGGATTTTTATTTCGTTCACAGCTTACATGCTCAGTGTGATGATAAGTATGTTCTAGCAAGATTTCAGTATGGAGAGAAGATGGTCGCTTCAGTAAAAAACAATAATGTTGTGGGCATGCAATTCCATCCAGAGAAAAGTCAAAAGAATGGACTGGCTGCATTAGGATCATTTTTTCAATGGGCAAAGACAACAATGGATGTAAATCATGCTTAAAACCAGATTAATCCCATGCATTCTTACTAAGAATGAATTGGTAGTCCAGAGTTTTGGCTTTAATCGTTATTTACCCATCGGAGATGTCAGAACGGCTATTGAGTTCTTTGTTAACTGGGATGTTGATGAAATAGTCATCATAGATATCGACGCTTCAATTGACGGTCGACGACCTAATTATGAACTAGTTGAGTGGGCTGTCAAAGAATGTTTCGTTCCCCTTACAGTAGGGGGAGGTATAAAAACTCTGGAGCACATTCATGGTTTACTTAACGCTGGTGCCGATAAAGTATGCATAAATTCTATAGCAAGAGATAAGCTTTCATTTGTTACGGAAGCATCAAATATATTTGGGGATCAATGTATAACTGTTTCCATTGATGCGTTTAAAAATGATGGAACATATAGTGTTTACGATTATCAGGCTTCCGGACTGTTTGATTCAGATTTTTCCCAGCACTTAAAAGCGATCGAACTTGCCGGAGCGGGTGAAATTTTACTGAACTCTGTTGATAGAGACGGCTCCCGCCAAGGCTACGATTTGGGATTATTGAAGTTCGTTAGTTCTGCAGTAAAAATACCAGTCATAGCTTTAGGAGGTGTTGGGCGTTTCGAACATCTCGCTGATGCTATTCTTACTGGAGGTTGTCAGGCAGTAGCTGCCGCTAATATTTTCCAGCATGTAGAGCATAGTACGATTGCTGCAAAAGCCCAAATGCTAGATGCGGGATTGCCTGTGCGGTTAAGCTCAGAAGTAAAATACAAAAATTTCTCCTTAGATATTCTAGGGCGTCCATTTTAAGGTTATATAAAAATGAAATTCTGTGATAGATGTTTATACCCAGAAAATCACGCTTTAAACATTATTTTTGATAAAAATGGTGTATGCAGTGGGTGTAGGGTACATGAGGAAAAGTATGTAACTAATTGGGAAGAAAGAGAAAAAGAGTTAGGTGATTTATTGTTTCAATATAAAGGGCGGCCTGGGACTTCATATGATTGTGTTATCCCAGTAGTCGGTACAGGAGATGATTTCTTTGTTGTTGATTTGGTGAAAAATAAGTTTGGACTAAATCCGTTGCTGGTAACTTATAACACTCATTTCAATACTAAAGTCGGCATTAGGAACTTAGCGCGTTTGATTAGCAAACTCGATTGTGACCATCTAATCTCAACAGTAGGACCCGATACAATTAAAGAGATTACTAAAATTACTCTTCAAAAATTCGGAGATATTTACTGGCATGTGTTGGCGGGGAGTCAGACATTTCCGGTCCAGGTGGCAACAAAGTTAGATATACCAGTTATCATTTGGGGGGTGAATGGGTGGCTTGATCAAGTGGGAATGTTCAGTCATTACGATCGTGTTGAGATGACAAAAAAAGTGAGGAAAGAGCATGCGATGCGAGGTATTGATGCGGAAGCATTGATAGGAGAATCAAAAAAAGTTACTAAGAAAGATCTCCAAGCATTTACTTATCCAAGCGATGCGCAGTTGGAGAAGTCTCGAGTCCGTGGATTGTACGTAGGTAACTACATTTTTTGGGACTCACAAAAGCAAATTGAAAATGTGATTAAAAAGTTCGGTTATGAAACCAGTGTTCAGGAGCGAACATATAATAACTATGAATCGATACATTGCTTTAACAATGCAAGCGTGCATGATTATATTAAATATCTCAAATTTGGTTACGGCAAGGTTTGTGATCATGTTGCTCGTGACATTCGATTAAAACGTCTATCAAAAGATCAGGGCCTTGACCTTATTAAACGATACCTGACTATAAAACCAAAAGCTCTTGTCAATTTTTTAGATTGGTTATGTATTTCTGAGACTGAATTCTTTGCTTTAATTGACCCACACAGAGATCTCTCTGTTTGGGGGCAAGATGCCCAAGGAAATTGGTCTTTAAAAAACAGCATATTGGATATTAAGTTATCTTCAGCTTCCGAGAATGAGCTTGAAGTGACAGACCCAAGGGAATATAAGTTAACATCATTACTTGAAAATGAGAGTCCTTCTGATGGATATATATTACTGGGCAGAACATATATGGACGATCGGAACTTTAAGGCTGTAGAGGGATGAAGATGAGGTTTTGCTCTAATTGTGTCATGCCAAATACTAAGCCTGGAGTTTGGTTGGATGAGAGAGGCTTTTGTAATGCCTGTAGAGCAAAAGAAATTAAATCGAAGATAGATTGGGACGCTCGATATAATGATTTAGAGGCTATAGTGGATGATATTAAAAAGGCAGATCATCCCTTCTATGACTGTATTGTCCCGGTCAGCGGAGGGAAAGACAGTTGGTATCAAGCAGCTATGTTGGCTGAACATTTTGGGTTGAAAGTTTTATGTGTGACTCTGGGAGCGCACTTACCTACTACAGAAGGAATCGAAAATCTAAATAATATGATTAAAGATCTGAATGTTGATCATATGAAGATTACTATCAAGCCCAGCGTGTTTCGTAAAATACGCAAAAAATGCTTCCTTCGCCAAGGCGAACCTAATTGGGCTGAGCATTGCGCAATGTTTTCAAGCGTAGTGAACACCGCCCTAATTTATGAAGTTCCCCTCGTTGTTTGGGGTGAAGATATTGCTTTTGAGTTCGGAGGTTTGCAGCGTAGCGATAGTAAACCTTCTGCTATTGCAATTGATAAAAGCGACTTGATAAAAGAGAAAACAATATTCGACTGGTTAGATGACGACATCTCAGATCGTGATATATTTTTTTATAAGTATCCGGAATATGAGAAATTAGAGCGTGCTGGTGTTCAGAGTATTTATTTGGGACATTATCTAAGGTGGTATGGTCGCGAGAATTTCGAGTTCGTTAAGGCACGAGGCTTTGTCGGCAGAAAAGCTGGTCCTTTACCTGGAAATTATCTTCATTATGATAATATTGATGAAAAACTATGCGAGATTAATATCTGGTTTAAATATCTCAAATTCGGGTTTTGGCGAGCCACTGACCAGACTTGCTATGATATCTGGAACGACCGACTTAGTCGTAGCGATGCTGTAGATATTGTTAATAAGCTTCAAGATGAAAAGCCTTTTAATGACCTTGAAGATTTCTTAGCGTTCCATATGATTTCAAGAGCAGAGTTTGACGAGACTGTTGAGAGATTCAGAAATAAAGATTTATGGAAGTTTGAGTCTGGGGAGTGGACTCTAAAAAGTAGCCTCCTTTAAACGATGAATTTTTATTAGTAAGTTCAAATTTTAGTCGTATTGTCATTGAGAAAATGTACTGTATCTCTTCGGTCTAACTCGTTCTTTTATAGTGATACAAAAGTCGATATGGTATTTAGTTTATGCATTAGACCCGTCGATAAGAAGTCAATTAAATATTTTTTTTAAATCAACCCACTGTAAAATTCTCGACTGGTCAGATTTCTCCTCAGTAATAACAAAATCATGTATTCAATACCTTTTATTTTCATCCATTTAAATATTTAGCATATTAGGTAATATTATGAGACATAGCGTTTGGAGTTCGTATCAGAGAATTTTGGAAGATTATGCTGAGGGAGACAAGAAGCAACAGGATAAACACTACAAACTGTTCTTTGTTTATAGGCATTTGTGTTTCCCTTTGGCCGCAATTTTTTTGAGGTTTGGGGTTTCAGCAAATACTGTAACATTTATGGGTTTCGTTCTTTTTATCATCTCTTATGGCACTCTGGTCTCAGGCACAGATAATGCTATTTTCTTAGGGTCATGCTATTACTTTTTAGCGTTCATATTCGATTTCGTTGATGGGACGATTGCTCGATTTCATGATATGCCGAACTACTTTGGTAAGCTAATTGATGGTTTAGTAGATTATTTTCAGCACTCTTTTTATCTATTTATAGGGATAGGCCTCTATTTTGAGAATAACTCTTATCTGTTAGATTTCAATTGGATACTGCTGGGCGCGGCGGCTACTGGATTCGTCCATCTAATATTGTACTTTAGAATGAGGGTCGCTTATTTTGAAAAAGAGATTGAATTGATCGAGGGCATCAGGACAAATAGTGCAGCAGCAGGGAATCAAACTGATGATAGGCAATTACTGTCTAAATTGAATTGGGTAGTCGCAAATATCATTGTCGCATGGGCTCCTCTGTTTGTGGCTTTCAGTTTTTTCGGCGTGGCTGATATTTTCTTGGTCTTCGCCTGCATTTTTTATTTTTTACTCGTCTGTTTTGAAATACCGCTAAGGCTTTTTCGGTTGAGAAGGTTCAGCCAATTGACACGTAAACTCTAAATAATTGATAGGATAAAACTGATGGTTAAAAAATTAATACTCAAAATTTTCGATTTTTTGTCATATTTGATTTTTTGCCTCTTGAGAAAGCCATATTCAGAATATTATGGATTTCGTATGAATATGATTGTTAAGTTGAATCCTGAATGGGGTCTAAATTTGGAACGAGAGTTTCAATTAGAGTATTTAAAATCAAAGGGACTTATGCCCAATAGTATTTTGCTAGATTATGGGTGTGGAGCTCTCTCGGCGGGGAGATTTTTTATAGATTATCTCAACGAGGGTTGCTATATAGGCACTGATGTTGCGAAAGCTGTTTTAGCTGAGGGTTCTAGAAGATTAACTAAATTAGGTCTTGATGAGAAAAAAGTTAGGTTGCTTCATATCAAGAATAATAATATTCCACACGAAAAAATAGGAAAGGTTGATTTTATTTGGGCGCAGTCTGTAGTAACTCATATGTCTCCCGAAGATCTATCAGCGATGATTTCACAAGTTGGACCGATGATGGACAAAGATTCAATCTTTTTATTCTCATTTACTAATAATGACAGTGGAGTGAATCATAGAAATTTTAAAGATTGGGAGTATGATTTGGATACATTAATTGAGATTAGCGAAAGACATGGTTTTGTCTGTGAGATTCAAAACGATTGGAAACATCCCGACGATGATGCGGGTATTGATAGAGTGGTTCGCCTCCGACTCTCAGACGTTTAATTTTTGAGGAAAAAAATATGAAAAAAATATATTGAAGAAAACGAAAAACTTAATAGCCAAATGTAACCGATACTTAAAAGTAATTTGTTTCGACAACACTATGAAATGGCATCAAAATGTACTCCATTTGTTTTATGATTGTTTATTAGCAATTAAAGCTATGTTTCATAATGATAGTCGTATTGATCAAGAATTTAGTGATGCTGCGGTCGAGTTGAAAAATAATGGGTTTGTTGTTTTCGATATTTATGAAGGAAATGAATTTTTTACTAATATTTCTGCAGATGTTTCAAGGTCATTTGAGTCATTAAGCTCCTTTAATACAGATCTTTCCGATTTGGGGGTTGACAGACTCGTGAATTGTCTATCCCTGCATCCATCACTTATATCGATTCTAGATTATCCCGCTGTAAAATCGACTTTGAGCGCATACTTTCGGAATGATTATAGAGTTTTCACTGCTGATGTTTTTAGAACTCATAAAGCTAACCCAGAATCGAATGAATCTTTGCAGAGCCTTAAATACCATAGGGATAATTTACCGAAAAGTGGGGTAAAAGTTTTTGTCTATTTGACTGATGTTACTAAAGACACTGGCAGTATAACCCTAAGCCCAAAGCCGATCGCCAAAAAGTTGAGTCGTAAGGGATTGTATTTGAGAGATGAGATCTCGAGATATCATAATGAGATCGATGAGAAATCTACAGTTGTTGAAGGTAAAAAAGGTTGTATTATCCTGTTCACTCCACAGACAGTTATACATAGAGCGGTATTGCCCCTCTCTGGTTTCCGTGATGTTGTCAGTTTTGTTGTACACCCAACTCTTGTTGGACAGGCAGAATATAACGCTGATGACTTGGAGACGATATCCAAAAATCAGGGTTATCTGATAGATCCCTTTAGATTTAAGGCTCTCAGAATAGGAGATCAATAGATTTTGAGTGAAAAGCTATTTTTAAATGCTTCTGCAAACTTGATGGGCTATCTACTTATTGGCGTGTTTAATTTAGTTCTAATGGGTTTGATAATAAGGTCCTGGGGTCTAGATGGGTATGCCACTTTTTTATTAATAAGGCTACTTACTCCGATCGGTTACTTTAATATCCTAGATTTTGGGATGTTTGACTCAACGGTCAGGAACGTAGCGAAGTACCGGTCTTCAGTCAGAGAGATAAACCAGGTCTTTCCCATAAGTTTGCTGTACATCATGTGTGTTGGTGCTCTGACGGCACTATTTATCTTCGTTCTAGGAGAGCAGCTTCTCGAATTTTTGAGTCTTAACGAGGCCGTTAGATTTGGGTCGGAATCGAAAGTCTCTTGGGTAATGTTCTTAGCAATTATTCAAGTCCCTTTGTTTATTATGTTGTTTATCGAGTCCGTCCTAAAGGGGTACGAAAAGTTTTTTTTATTAAGGTTGATTGACCTCGTTGTCGTATTTAGTTGTGTGTTTCTACTAATGATTTGGCCCGGAAATGCTATGGAGCTTTGGGTTTTTATTTTTGCTTACTATACTTTTCTTGCAATTAAATTAATTACTATATTATTGTTTCTTATAGCTTCGGACATCAGGCCCTATAGGTTTAGCTTTCCTTCTGCTGCCGTTCGGAAGGACGTGTTTAGGCATAGTTCAACTATGGGAGTGGGAAAATTAATCTCTACATCTGTTGAGAATGTCCCTCTAATAGCGCTCTCAGGCATAGGTAACTTAGAGTTAGCTGGAGCGTTCGATGCAATAATGAGGATACCTAGATTTATTAAGTCTGTTATGGGCGCTGTGAACAATGTAATAGTCCCACACGCGGCGGCACTGAATAAATTCGATTTCGATCACTCTAAGGCTAGTTTGGTTATTTCGACTACAAAGTATCAAAGTATGGTATTTGCTCCATTGCTGGTGGTTGGCTTAATTTTTTCGGAACAGATTTTGTCTTTCTGGATAGGGCGGGAGTACGTCGCTTATTCTTTAAGTATGAAGCTTTGTTTCATAGTACCGATAATTATACTTTGTATTGGCGCCAGTAGCTCTGTGTCTATTTCAAACCAAAAAATACTTAAAGCCCTTAACTCTATCAACCTACTCCGTTTTTTCATCTATTTACTCTTTTCATATGCACTATTGAAATACTATACTCTTGAGGCATTTATTTATGCCAACATTGTCTCCTATAGTTTTTGTGAGATTTTGATGTTGAGAATATTTCGCCATCATTTCACAATTGCTATTAAGGACCTAATCAAACCCGTGCTTCTGAGCGCTAGCATTTCTGCAATTATCGTAACTTTAGGTCATAGGTTATTTCTTTTTTTTGGTATAACCGATATTTTTTACGCTCTGATGGTCATAGGATCTCTCTTAATAGCTGTATGGTTCACATTATATGCATTGGGACTTTCAAGTTTAGAAAGGCAAAATTTAGTCATCATGGTGAGGAATCAATTTTCAAATGGCTAATAAAGATATGAGAATAGGTTTGGTTGTAGATAATCCTAATCGTGATTTGAAGGGACTCATTTTAGTTGCAAGGGCACTAATAGATGATGGCTTTGCGGCAGTCTTTCTTATCCCTATGTACTACCAAAGAACTGACATTCAAGTGTTAAAATTAGATGCTCTAATCATTAACTATGCAAGGAAAAATAATAAGTCACTCATCCAACATTACGTATCAATTGGAATTAAAGTTTTTGTTCTTGACACAGAGGGTGGAATCCTTTCTACCGATTCTACCGATTCACCCAAAAACTGGGCTAAATTGTTTTACAAAGATGGATTTTCAGACTTAATCAGTGGCTACTTCTTTTGGGGAAAATTAACCTATGAGGCGTTCTCTAAATATAGTGGCCTCAGACAGGACAAATTAAGGCTTACAGGTTGTCCAAGATACGACCAAGGCCATTCTAGTTGGAGTAAAATACTCAGTCCTAAGTATTCCAATCATATTTTGATCAACACAAATTTTTCTGCTGTGAACCCCCTCTATAGTTCTTCCTTGGAAGACGAAAGAAAGAGTTTTTTGTCAGTTGGGTGGCCAGAGGAATATATTGATGAATTGTTGCCATATCTGCTTAGAGCGCAATCTCAACTTATTGATGATATTTGCTACGTCTCTAAACAGCTGCCTAATGAGCATTTTGTCATCCGACATCATCCTTTTGAGAGTAATGATATCTATGAAAAGAGATTTTCAAATTATGAGAATGTGTCTGTGGATGGAAGCGGTGATATTTTCGATTCTATAAGCGGAGCGAAATGTGTACTCCATCTAAATTGTGGATCATCAGTGGATGCTTTGATCGCAGGAGTTCCTTCGATCTCTTTTGAGCACTTAAATAATCGAGTGATGTCTCTTCACGCACCACTTCCCTCTAAAATAAGCCTAAAAGCAAAAAATCGGCATGATATGGTCAATAAAATTAAAAAAATTGATGATGTTAAGAATATTGAGTTACTTGAAAAGTTTTATAAGGATTATGTAAAGGATTACTTTTATCTTAACGATGGTAATGCTGGTAATCGGGTTTGTGAGTGTTTAAGTGAAATTCTTAATACAATTAATCCAGAGCCTATCGCCCTTGACAGACTAGCACTCTCAACGAAGAAAAATATTAAGTGGTTGTTTTCAAATATTTTTGGGTTATTGTCATACGTTGTTGGCAGTCGATTAGTGGCTCATATACGAAATTTAATGCAGCCTTCAAGAAAGGCTAAGTCATTCAGCTGTATTGAGGTTCAGACAATCTTGTCAAAAATCGAGATTGATAAAAAAGTGATAGTGCACAACGTCACTGGGGGTATTTTTAATGCGCAATTTTGTTCTATAGAGTTGCATGAGAATCAGAATGACTAATTCAAGGCTGCTTATTCGGATCATAACGAGATGCTGGATTTTAATAATCTTTTTATTTGGATCACTGCTATATGTTTACGGTGACCTTGATAATCCTGTAACTGAAGGTACGTTATATTTTTTATATAAGGATATCTTGGGGATTTTGGTCGGAGTTTTGATAATATTTTTAGCTAGCAAAAACTCAATCCCTAAAGAGAGTTTTGCGTGGTTAGTTTTTTATCTTATTCTAGCCATCTATGTGTTCATATACATGGCAGTATTGGGAGGAGAGTTCGGGCTTAACTATTTTAGAGTCTTTAAGAATAGCATTATTTATATTGGTTTCAGCGTGTTAATTTTATCATATGTATTGAAAGTAGAACGAATAGACTACTTGATCAAAATTGTACTGGAAGCCTTACTAATTGCATTTATTGTTTCTGTCCTTCTTTATTGGTTTTCCCCTATTCAATCATATACGGGACGGCTATTTGGTACTTTTGGAAGTCCAAACTCAGCGGGTTTTGCTGCAGGATTTGCAATTGCTTTAGCCCTTACATCAAAGAACTCAATTGGCTCATGGCGCGCTCGAGAGTCCCTTGTAGTATTTCTGGCTTGCATGATACTGATATTTTCAGCTTCAATTGGTTCAATTATTGGAGTTCTGTTATTCTCTTACATGATGTTAGTTGGTAAAAATTTCAGTATATTGAGGCTAGTTATGAGAACTATTTCGGCTCTTATAGTGATCTTTATCAGTGGACTCATCTCCTATTCCATATGGATTCAGTACGCGAGCACACTTGAAGTAGAGCTATTTTATCGCCTGATTTCCATAGCCTCACAAGGTTTTGAAAATGACTCACTAGCAATTCGCATAACAGATTATCTAACTACTCTATCAATGTCATGTGATGATAATCGGATTTTATCGCTCATTTCTGGCTGTGTGCCCTCTGATGATTTTAGAAGATTTGATTCGGTTTTGTTTTCTATAATATTTAATTTTGGATATGTTGCTGCGCTTACTTTTTTATTATTGGTATTCTACCCAGTCTTTTATATTATAGTTAACCGAAAAACTAAATTGGGGGTATGCAAATATCGGGAGATACAACCTTTAATATATTTTACTTTAACTTTCGTGCCGATCAATATGATCCTTCAACATAGCTTCGATATTTTCCCTACGAATTTCATGTACGCAATTATTTTTTCAATCATGCATATTTCCGCTGCTAGAACTTCAAATCGTTCGCAGGTTAGTAGCTGAATTAGTTGAATAGTAACTAATTATTTAGAGAAGATAGCCCATGATAGTATTTAGTACATTAGCAGAATATCAAACAACATTCTGGATAGATCTTGCAATTTATCTTCGTGATCAGGGTGAAAAAGTAACTTTCTTGAGTTTTGATGACCGAAGTTCTGTTTTAATCAAAAATGCAGGATTCGATCAATATAATATACCGTCCCTGGCTAGGGAGAGAAAAAAGGAAGATACTCCTTCAGAAATTTTCAAAAAGTTTGGAGTGAAAAATGTCCAAAATTGGATTTCTCATGAACGAATCACTTTTGATATAAATGAGACCTCTATTCTTGTTGATAAGTTTGTGAGTTATTTGCTAGCAGTTGATGAAGTCCTCAAGAAAATTAAAGATGTTGTTGTTGTTCAAGAACTTGGTGGCTTTTTATCAGTGATTTCGATATATATTATAGCCGGGCACCAAAAACGCGATAATTGGTTCATAGAGCCTTCGTTTTTTAGAGGAAAATTATTTTATAATTTAAATACTTTTGCTTCAGCGAAAATTACAGAATTTCCTTCAGTCCATAGTGGTTCTGTTGAGGAGTATATCAGTGAAACGCTTTCCTCCCAGGCGATTGTAATCCCAAAGAAGGATAGGCATCAGTATAATTCTGCGCTCTCTAAAGTTTTTAATATTAGAAATATTTATAAATTAGTAGAGAAGTTGTATCGAAAATACCTTCTAAAGGAACACCAAGAGTTTGGTTACATTCAACGCTACGTATCAATACACCTCTCGCAAGTCATAAACTCTATAACTCTTAAAAAGTACTATGCGGATTTTGACGAGACACGAGGAGATGATAAGTTTTTTTATTTTCCACTTCATGTTCCAGGCGACGCTGCGCTTACTCTTCGATCGCCGAAATATTTGGATCAAATTGCTTTAATCGATTACATAGCAAGAAATATACCATTTGGAACATTTCTTTATGTAAAAGAACATCCCGCTCAGATTGGTGCAATTCAACGAGCACAAATTACCCCAGTGCTTGATAGATTTGATAATGTTAAACTTATTTCTCCAAAGGTTAATAATTTCGAAATAATGGGCAAAGCTAGCTGTGTTATATCGATTAATTCTAAATCAGGAGCGGAGGCAATAGCTCTAGGAAAGAGAGTCCTCGTCCTCGGAGATGCGTTTTATACTGATTCGCCTCTGGTAGCATATGTTCCTGATTTAGACAAATTTCATACTATTCTATGCAATTTGCTAAACGAACCGAGAAGTAATGAAAATATGGATATCCTTGAGTATTTTCAGGGTGTATGGGCTCGATCTTCGGCAGGAGAGCTCTATGATTCATCTCCAGAGAACATACGTACTTTTGGAACTGATCTATTGGCGACGATTAACTGATCTGGTCATATATTCGAGAGATCTTCAGTATGAGTAAAGTGAAATTAAAAATTTTAGTGACTGGTGGCGCCGGCTTTATTGGTTCTGCGTTATGTAAGGCATTGAGCGTATTAGGTTACTCCGTCACAAGTTTAGATAACTATCATGCAGGATCTGTTGATAATCATCACCTCGGTGTTGACTATGTGACTGGTGATACTGAGCGAATTCATGAGCACTTTTGTAATGGTGAAAAATTTGACCATATCTTCCATTTAGGAGAGTACGCCAGAGTGGAGCAATCGTTCAATGACTATCAGAAAGTTCTTAGATACAACTATCACTCGTTTCCAGCTGTTGTAGCCTTTGCTAAAAAGGTTGGGGCTAAACTGATCTATTCTGGTTCCTCGACGAAATTTTCTGTTGAAGAAGAAGGGAGGTCAATGAGCCCTTATGCTTACACCAAAGCTCAGAATACTGAATTTCTAAAGGTGTTTTCCGAGTGGTATGGTTTAAGCTATACGATTGTCTATTTTTATAATGCTTATGGTGACCATGAGGTTGGGGACGGGGATTACTCTACTGTAGTGGCAAAATTCATTAAGCTCATTCGTAGCGGAAAAACTGAGCTTCCAGTTACATCACCAGGAACGCAACTTAGGAATTTCACTCACGTTGATGATATTGTTTCAGGCTTAATTTTAGCTGGATTTGAGGGTAACGGTGATGGTTATGGAATAGGTTGTGATGAAAAACATTCTATATTAGATTTAGTGAAATATCTTGGAGCAAAACCAATATTTAAAGATGTAAAACCAGGTAATAGGATGGATGGGGAGTTAAAGACAGAAAAAACAAAAGCTCTTGGTTGGAGTGCAAAATATCGTTTAGAGGACTACCTTAATGCAGAACTTAAGGACAAGATTTATTGATTTTCAATCAAGGTACTAAGCCTAGATTAATATTTGACGATGACCAATCAAATTAGTAGGGAGGTATTATGCCTTTAGTGAGTGTTATAGTTCCGATTTATAATGCGGAAGATACTCTGCCTGATACGTTGCATTCCATATCTAGCCAGACTTTTACTGATATGGAAGTTTTCTTGCTCAACGATGGCTCGTCTGACTCGAGCGGAAAAATTATTGATGAATATGTCAAATGCGATTCTCGGTTTCAAGCGATCCATCTTGAGAGAAACTATGGTGCCCCAGCTGGGCCCAGAAATATAGGAATTGATCTGGCCCAAGGTGAATGGATCGCTTTTATTGATTCAGATGATATCTGGCACAGTGAAAAAATCGAACGACAATTAGAAGTAATGAAAAAAACGGGAACTTTTTTTTCGAGCACTTCTATGTTTAACTTTTCAGAGTCAGAAGGGTTAACCTTTCCTGATAGCAATTTTGATGAAACTACAATCATTACATTTGAAATGCAACTCAAACAGTTTTTGACTCCTACCTCCAGCGTTGTGGTATCCAGGGAAGTAATATCGGCGATTAGATTTAATGAAAGTATAAAGTATAAGGCTCGCGAGGATGTCGACTGTTTTCTTCATTGTCATGAGCTACTGAAAAAGTCTATTAAAATTAATGGAGCAATGTTAGCTTACAGAATTCGAGATGGGCAGATATCCGGTAGTAAGATGATGATGATTAAGAGGCACTATCACGTATTAAAAAACTATAAGAAGCTTGATGGTTCATTTTTAGGCATCAAAGCGCTATGGTACACCGTAAACCACTTTGTGAGAGCTTTTTTACCTCGAGTTTTTTTAAAAAGACTTTAGCTTAAGAGCATTCCTGACATTCTGGGCAGCATTTACTTTTTTTTTATGTGCGACGCATAGACTCATGTAAAGCAAGGGGGTGGGTAATCTATCCGAAGGTGATACTGATCTCTAAATAGGATCATAAAAAAAGTAGTTGTGTGCAGAGAGGACTATGAGTAAATCCAAAATGAAAAGAAAATTTAGAATTGCAGTGCTGACTCAAGGGGATAGCTTTGTGATTCCAAAAAATATAAGGCTTTTGCATGCCATTAATGGTGTAGATTTAGTTTCAGTAGCACAGATCGAGGGTAAGGGGTCTCTGGTTAACAAAAAGCAATTATTTTTTAGGGGCTTTGGTCTATTGCAGACCTTAAAGATGGGAGTATTCATTAGTGCAAATTTTTTAGTTAATCTATTAGACGCCGCTTCTTTTTATAGGTTTGGTTTTATGAAGAGTGTGCGTGCTGTGTCCACGCACTTTAATATCGATTACAAAATCATACAAGACCCAAACTGTTCTAACTTTGTTAGTTGGTTGAGAGAACTTGACATTGATCTAATTGTTTCGTATTCGGCACCGTGCGTATTTAAAAGACATCTTTTGGAGATTCCTAAATATGGATGTATTAATCTTCATTGCTCTTTGCTACCAAAATATGCAGGTTTGTTACCCAGTTTTTGGGCACTATACAATCAGGCAAGTTCTTTAGGTGCGACAGTCCATAGGATGGATGACAAAATAGATAATGGGGCTTTACTTGCGCAAGTTGAAATTCCAGTGCCGAGAGATCCTACAATGTTCTCAGTTATTAAGTTAACTAAGAGAGCTGGTGGGTTACTGATGGTTTCAGTGATTAATGATATTTTGACAGACTCACTGAATGAGAGAGAAAATTTTGTCAGAGAGCGCGATCGCTACAGCTGGCCGAGTGTTCAGCAGATCAATAATTTTAGAAAAAATGGTGGTCGACTTATATGAAAAAGGCAATTTTTACCCTTGATGTCGAAGACTGGTATCACCTTGACTACTTTAGAAGAGATGAGTGCGATACAAGTCAATCTTTACTTGATGGTCTTGATCGTTATGTTGAACTAATAACCGAGCTGTCTATCCCGTCTAGTTTTTTTGTTCTTGGAGAAATAGCCGAAAAAAAAGTCGATTATCTAAAAAATTTAGTAAAGTTAGGTCATGATGTCGGTTCGCATGGCTGGGATCACAAAAGGCCAATGACGATGTCTCCTCGGGTATTTCAAGCCGATGTACAGATGTGTTTTAGTGCGATGAAAGAAATCAATGGAGAGAAAGGATTTGGATATCGAGCGCCATGTTTTAGCCTTGATCGCGAGCGTTTGGACATTGTCAGGCGCGCTGGATTTGCTTATGACTCTAGTCGTATTGTTTTTGGAAATCATCCTCTGTATGGAACAATTGATATGTCAGGATATCAAAAAATTTCAAGATCTGTATACAAACAAGATGCTTTTTTCGAATTTGAAGCGACAACTCTTCCAGTTTTAGGGAAAAATATTCCGATCTCTGGTGGTGGCTATCTTCGGCTTTTCCCTTGGGTTGTAATGAAGAATCTGATAGCGCAGCATCTTAAGAAAAATGACATCTATGTTTTTTATATCCATCCATTCGAACTATCGCAGATGCCCATACCTGAGATACCTAAATCAACCTCATCACTAACCAAGTTTAGATTTAAACATGGTAGGACTAAAGTTTTGGATAGAATAAAGTTGTTGGCTGATTTGATACAGTCGAACGATTTCGAGTTCAGCACTTTTAGCGCTGTTCAACAAGAACTCACTAGTTCCGCTGCTAGTTGATCAAGAAGAAGTACTCTAGTGAAACGTCATATATTAGTTACCGGGGGGACAGGATTTATAGGGGCTGCCTTAATTAAGGTATTGAGAGCGGCTGGATACAGAGTAACATCCGTTTCACGAAGTCGGGCCATCGATAAAGATCATTTTACTTTAGATTTGGCTGATAAAGATCATGTAGCTAAATTTGTGCGTAACTTGGACTCGGTTACTACCGTAATTCATTGTGCCGCAATAGCCCATGGCGAAAATCCTCCAAAAAATTACTCTGTTTCAGAATTCAATACGCTCATCTTAGAGAACCTAATATCCTCATTTGGCGTTCCACAACCTCACTGGATATTTCTTAGTTCGGTTTCGGTATATGGTGCTGGCTATGAAAAAAATCCGGTCGAGATCATAGTTCTACCCGAAACTACGGATGACTATGGTTCAGGAAAGCTTCAAGATGAGCAACGATTATTATCGAAATGTGATAATTTAGATATTCTAAGACTTATGCCTACCTATGATTCAGACCATATGGCGGATATTAAAAAAAGAATTTTTTTCCCCAAAACAAATATCAAATTCCGAATAGTTCCGTCACCAAGTTATGCCTTTTGCAACGTAAGTATCGTTGGTGATGCCGTGCTTAAATGCCTCGATGGCACCCCAGGAAGAAGGTTACACCAATTAGGTGATCTCTCGCCTATTTCCCAGTGCGACTTACTTAAAAAATTCCCAGGGTTTACTATCACCATTCCTCAATTACTAATCAAGATTTGTATTAAATTAATACCCCTGAATCTAAAAATAGGAAATGGCGTTCGTTTGCTACTAAAAAAGCTGGCTCTGCCAAATGTTTATGAGTTAGGAATTAGGGAATTACCAAAAAGATAGGCATGAGAGTTTATTTCATTTCATTTATTTCGGAGTTGATATGAGTAGTAAAGTTTTAAATTGTATAGGTAGGAATGGAGAGTTATTTGTGTCGGATATAGAATCTTATTCCGAACAGATAAATACGGTAGTATCAGGCTCCAGATTTCTCGTTATCGGGGGCGCGGGTTCGATCGGTCAGGCTGTAACTAAAGAGATCTTTAAGCGGGCGCCTCTAGCTCTTCACGTTGTAGATATTTCAGAAAATAATATGGTTGAACTGGTCAGAGATATCAGGAGCACCTTGGCCTATGGAATGGTCGATTTTAGGACATTTGCTATCGATTGTGGTGGTGTTGAATTTGAAGCTTTTATGAATAACCAAAACTCTTACGATTATGTATTCAATCTGTCAGCGTTAAAGCATGTAAGAAGTGAAAAAGACCCTTACACGCTAATGAGAATGATCATGGTAAACGTCTTCAATACATTAAAAACGTTACGCTTAGCCAATAAAATGGGTGTTAAGAAATATTTTTGTGTCTCCACCGACAAAGCAGCAAACCCGGTAAATATGATGGGTGCTAGCAAGCGTATTATGGAAATGTTTCTAATGCGTGAAAGCGAAGCTCAGAAAATTTCTATGGCTCGTTTCGCGAATGTCGCTTTTTCGGACGGCTCTCTTCTTCATGGCTTCAATCAGCGAATTTCAAAACTACAGCCAATAGCTGCACCAAATGACGTCCGTCGTTATTTTGTCACGTCTCAGGAATCTGGAGAATTGTGTCTATTGGCTGGACTACTTGGGAATAATAGGGATATTTTCTTCCCAAAGTTGAGTGAAAAATTACATTTGATTACTTTCTCCGAGATAGCTAATCGGTATCTAAGGGAGCTTGGTTATGAGCCCTATGAGTGTGAATCTGAGGACGAAGCCCGTGATAGGGCTGAAGAGCTAATTGCCAATAAGCAGTGGCCATGTTATTTCTTTAAAAGCGATACTACGGGTGAGAAAGACTTTGAAGAGTTCTTCACCGATGCTGAAGACCTCGATATGGAGCGTTTTGAGACTATTGGAGTTATCCGTAATCAACCTGTGTTTGATGAAGCTAAGTTAGACAGATTTGTGAATGGAATAGAAGCACTCAGAGAGGCAGGAACATGGAATAAAGAGGATATTGTTAAATTATATTTCAGTCTCTTGCCTGAGTTTGTGCACAAGGAAACTGGAAAATACCTAGATCAAAGGATGTAACAGTGGAACGTTTTTTTGATATCGTCTTTTCTGGATTTGCATTAATTGTGCTCACTCCTTTGTTAGTCCCTATCGTGTTGATTTTAAGATTGTCGGGTGAGGGTGAAATTTTTTTCTTGCAAGACCGTATAGGTAAAGATGGTAAGGTATTCAAGCTATTTAAATTTGCAACAATGCTTAAAGATAGCCCGAATATCGGTACTGGCACTGTAACAATGAAAGATGATCCGCGAGTCCTGCCTATTGGGAAGTTTCTGAGAAAAACCAAGATTAATGAGTTACCTCAGTTATTGAATATATTCGTCGGTGATATGAGTATTATTGGACCACGGCCACTCACATCACAAACGTTTGGTTCTTATTCTCGAAGCACTCAAGAAGTTGTAAAACAGGTTAGACCAGGCATTTCAGGAGTGGGTTCGATAATTTTTCGTGATGAAGAAGAGATCATGCATGGCGCCTCAGCTTCAGTTGATTTCTATAACAATGTTATTGCTCCTTACAAAGGTTCACTGGAGGAATGGTTTGTAATGAATAAAGGCATACATATTTACTTTTTGGCGATTTTGGTAACTACATGGGCGGTTATTTTTCCGAGCACTAAGATTGCCTGGAAGGTATTTAGGCATTTGCCAGAACCACCTTCGGAGTTAAAGCAAGCGCTAAACTTCATAGATTGATTCAAATTACCCAATTCCATAGATACTTCATGGCAGTCGAATCCGTCCGCCAGCCCCTCTATATATTGTCTTTTCCAAAGGTTGTCTTGTTCCAATAAGTCGAGTGCTGAACCCAATCCTAAATGAAAGCCATCTCAGCGGTTCCTGGTTTGATTCATTTAACATGGATATAAAAATATGAAGTGGTAATAACTATTCTCAATTAAATAACTTCCTGTTTTTAATTACTTAATTAGAGATGTTATGATTTTTCGAATTCTTCTTTACACAGCCATATTGGCAAATAATTAGTAAATATGTGATCTAGGAATTGGATGTATAAGAATTGTAGGTAACCTGATAGTATTTATTATGCTTAATAAAAGATATTTTATAAGATCAAGTGCCGGTATATTTTTTATACTCTTTTCATTGCAACTTGAGAGCGAAGAGTTCACTTATAAATTTCAATGGCTGTCCCTTCCCGTTGCCAGTTTGTCAATAGAATTCGACGATATCGCTTATGACAATAATGATATTGGTTCCCGTACCACAAATTTTAAACTCACTACTAAAGGTCCATTGAGGTTGTATAGAGAATATAACTCTCAGGGCTATATTAAATATGATGCTGACATAAGTTGGGATTATTATTTATCGGGGAATGATCGTGGCCAACCAGAAGAAAAGCACATAACATATTTTTATAATATGGCGCCAAAGATCAGGAAATTTATTGATGATATTGGCGTTTCGCCTATTAATATCGATTCTAGGTTGGATAAAAACGCAATCGATCCATTTTCGGTTTTGTTCAGAACTATTGATCAATTGAAGTCTGAGCAGCAATGTAAAAATGAATTTATAATAATGGATGGAAAGAGAAGATATAAGATAATAGTTAATCTCGAAGAAAAAATAGTTGACCTCGATAAAGAAATGAATGAAGCTCAAAACATAATTTATTTTTGTAAATTTACATTCTCTTATCTAAGAGAAGAAAAAAGAAAATGGCCATTTAACAAGAAGAATAGATATTTAGATGTATGGTTCTCGAGTAAATTGGGCTACAAACCAACACGTTTCTATACTAAAACACCGATTGGCAGTATAGTTGGAGATTATGTTATTGATAGGCAAAGATAAAATTTCCATTGATTCAGTTTTAATATCAATTTTAATGATTTTATCAAAGCTGAGGTTCTTTTAGTAAATACTTCTAGCTAAAAATATTTTTTATGTTAGTATCCTCGTTAAATATTCTGTAATGTCTTTATCACGATGTCTTGATTAGAATAGTGAAAAAACACACTATAAAAAAATTTGCAATTAAAAATGGATATATGTGATAATTGCTGACTCATAAGAAGTAGTTATAAAGGATTTTTAATTAAGGTGTAAAATTATGAAAAACATAAAAACAATAATTTTAATAATGATAGCACTTGCTGGCGCTCCATTAACTGGAAATGCCCAGACTTCTGGTGCTGCTGCTGCAGGTGGAATGTCTGTTGGTACAGCTGTGGCAATAGGTGTAGTTGGTGCTGCTCTTCTTGTGGCTTTGGGTGACAGTTCGAGTTCGGCTCCAGCTGCTGTGGCCTCCAGTGCGGCTAGTGACAATAATGCCTCAGCATCTACTACGGCAGTAAAAGAAACAAGTAGTACTACAACAACTACAACTACTACAACTACTACTACGAACTAAATAAGATATTATTTAAATGAATATAAGAAAAAGCGGCGCAAGCCGTTTTTTTTTGCCAGTTTTTTCCTATGTATAAATTTTTTCTAATATTATTATTTATATCTTCGAATATATTTTCATCTGATTTCGGTATCACCGGCTTAATAGATACGCCTACTGCAAGAACAAAATATGATGGTGCTCTAAAAATAACATTCAGCCATCAAGAGGTAGCTAATATCACTAACATCACTTATCAGGCAACACCATGGCTTGAGACCACTTTTAGATACAATTATGGTGCTTTCAAAGACAGAAGTTACGGGGCTAAATTTATAATTGCAAAAGAAGATGTTATTCGACCGAGTATCGCTATAGGTATTCGAGATATTTTGGGTACAGGTGTCTATAATTCTGAGTATATTGTTGCTTCAAAGCAAATAAAAAACTTAGATATTTCATTGGGATTGGGATGGGGACGATTATCAGGAGATAATAAAATAAAAAATCCATATGAAAACGTGGCAGGCGGAGTATTTGGTGGAAAAGTAAGATTTGGATCATTCTTCAAAGGTTCTCATCCAGGAATTTTTGGAGGAATAAAGTATAAGATCCCAAGTACAAATTTTAAATTGATTGCTGAGTATAATACGGATAGATACCGAGCAGAGATAGACAAAGGCGTTATATCTGATCACTCACCAGTCAATTATGGAATCGAGTGGAGCAGTCCGGCCGGATTTGAAGTTAATTTAAACCGTCAGCAAGGTGATATAGGGATATCCTTTTCGACAACACTTGATACAAAAGCCTTACCGTCCATAAGCAAAATCGAACCTTTTTACTCTTCTTATGATCATGAGCTTATTAATAATTTATCAGAGACATTAAATTTTAATTCTTGGTATGATCGATTGCTTTATGACTATGATAAATCAGGACTTCTTCTTAGAAATGCTAAAATTTCTAACAATAAAGCAATAATTGAGTTTTCTAATTTTCGATACAATTATACTGCTGATGCAATAAATAGAGCGCTTACTTTAACTCAAATACATATCCCAAAAGAGATTAATAATATTGATCTTATCATCAATGAGGGAGGTCTCAGAGTTATGACTATTGGCTATAGAAGAATTAATGCAGACAATGATTTTATAGCGGAGAACTCATACAATTCCATAGAGGTGAAGCCATCTGATAATATAGACAATCCTACTAATATTACTAAATTTATTGTACCAAATTTAAATATCAGCGCTAATTTGGCAGCTAAATTTCAATTTTTCGATCCTGACAAACCTGCAAAACATCAGGTATATCTCAGAATTGCCTCAGTTGCCTCTATAACTCAAACATGGGATTTAATAGGAGTATATGCTGTCGATGTAAATAATAATTTTGATCTAAACAGACCCCCTGGTTCTGTTCTTGAGCATGTCAGAACTGACGTTAATAAATATTTAGTTAATGGCTCTTCAGGCATCGAGTCTTTGTATTTGGAAAAAAAATCGAATATCAAGGATGAGATTTATTTCAGAGGATATCTTGGTATATTGGAATCCATGTACAGTGGCTTAGGTCTAGAGGTATTATATCAACCTTTTAAGTCAAGATTAGCGATTGGCGGTACTATCAATAAAGTATTTAAAAGAGGTTATAAGAGAGATTTTCAGTTATTAGATTACAAAACTATAACAGGATTTCTAAGTCTGTATTATGCTTCCCCATTTTATAACTATGATTTCGCGATTCATCTAGGAAAGTATTTGGCTAGAGATATTGGCGCAACAATAGAGATGAGAAGAACATTTGATAATGGCTTCTCTGTAGGTGCGTTTGCAACTTTTACTAACGTATCTGCAGAAGATTTTGGTGAAGGTAGTTTTGATAAAGGTCTCTACTTTAAAATACCATTCGATTCCTTCATACCAAATAATCGGAAAGGTTCTTATTCTACATTCATAAGATCATTACAGAGAGATGGAGGTCAAAAACTAGATGACTTCACAGGAAAATTATGGTTTGACTTAAGATCTGTCCGTTATGACAGTTTTATTAATAATAAAAATAGAATGATGCCAAAATGAATAAAGTTTCGTTCTTATTATTAATTTTTTTTCAATTGAGCTCGTGTAGCTTTCATTCCAGTCAGTATGATTTTTTTAAAAGCTTAGTTGTTGAAAAGAGAAATTCTCAGAAGCCAGAGAAAAATTGGACCGCATATTGGGTTGATAGGAAAATCGACCTTTACGCAATTAATTTTGAAAATCAAATTATTTTTGCAGACGAAAATGTAAATATCTTTTTTAAAGATAATATGATTTATAAAGTCACTGGATTATTCCCAGATAACTCAGTTCTAGATATAGAATCAAATAGTAATAGTATAATTTATAATATGAATGGAAATAAAATTGCAGTGGATTTGTGTGAGTTAAGTCAGACGGTTATTGTGAAGGACTTGAGTGAACATTATGTTCAACCGTGCTTGTCGACCGAAGCAAATAGGCACTATGAAAATGAAATTAATATAAATTCAGAAGGCTTTATAACGGAAATTCGATTTAAGATACATCCTGACTATCCTTTATTGCGATTGAGGATAAAGTGAACTATGAGCTATAATAAGGAAAAGAACAATATTAACTATGAGTTATAAGTAATATTTGAGAATTTCGTTCAAAGGAATAAATTGGTGCATAATTTATGAGAAAAAAACTACTCTGGATTTTGATTCCTTTATTATTATCAAGTTTTATTGCTAATAAGAATGTTTATGCTCAAGGTATGGCTATTCCTGGAGTATCCCCATCAATGTTATCTCAATTCAGT
>MDTG01274452.1_pt1 | contig 48382 bp, 37 predicted proteins | sample 811421 | NCBI WGS metagenome assembly MDTG01 (sample SAMN05326645, study PRJNA326480) | marine metagenome | isolation source: seawater | place: Pacific Ocean: South East | collected 2011 | reverse complement strand
CACGAAAACCGTATCGCTGGAGTGGGGCGGAAAGACCCTCACTCTGGAAACCGGCCGCATTGCCCGTCAGGCCGACGGCGCCGTGCTGGCCACCTATGGCGAAACCGTGGTGCTGTGCGCCGTGACGGCCGCCAAGAAAGTGAAGGAAGGGCAGGACTTCTTCCCGCTCACCGTCAACTACCAGGAAAAGTTCTCCGCCGCCGGGCGCATCCCGGGCGGTTTCTTCAAGCGTGAAGCGCGTCCGACCGAAAAGGAAACGCTGGTTTCGCGCCTGATCGACCGCCCCGTGCGGCCGCTGTTCCCCGAAGGTTTCTACAACGAAATCAACGTTATCTGTCAGGTTCTCAGCTTCGATGGCGAGACCGAGCCGGATATCCTCGCGATGATCGCGGCCTCGGCTGCGCTGACCATCAGCGGCGTGCCCTTCATGGGCCCGATCGCCTCGGCACGCGTCGGCTTCCGCAATGGCGAATACGAACTCAACCCGACCCAGAGCGCCGCTCTGGACGATGAAGGTCGCCTCGACCTGGTCGTCGCCGCGACCAACGACGCGGTGATGATGGTCGAGTCCGAAGCCAAGGAGCTGACCGAGGAAGAAATGCTCGGCGCCGTCATGTTCGCGCATGACGAATGCCGCAAGGTCATCGGTGCGATCATCGATCTCGCCGAACAGGCCGCGAAGGAGCCGTGGGAACTCGCCTCGGGCGACGACCACGCCGACATGAAGGCCTACATCAAGGACATGGTCGGTGCGGACATCGCCGCTGCCTACAAGCTGACCGACAAGTCCGCGCGTTCCGAAGCCCTCAATGCCGCACGCGAGCGCGTGAAGGAGCATTACGCGGGCGAGGAATTCGACGGCCAGGCCAAGATGACCGCGATCAAGCTGGTCAAGAAGCTGGAAAGCGAGATCGTTCGCGGCGCCATCCTGAAGGACGGCCAGCGGATCGACGGGCGCAAGCTCGACGAAGTTCGCCCGATCGAGGCGATGGTCGGCCTGCTGCCCCGCACGCACGGTTCTTCGCTGTTCACGCGCGGTGAGACGCAGGCGATCTGCACCACCACGCTGGGCACGAAGGATGCCGAGCAGATGATCGACGGGCTGGAAGGTCTTTCGTACAACCACTTCATGCTGCACTACAATTTCCCGCCCTACTCGGTCGGGGAAACGGGCCGTTTCGGCTTTACCGGCCGTCGCGAGATCGGCCACGGCAAGCTGGCATGGCGCGCGCTGCACCCCGTGCTGCCGAGCCATGAAGACTTCCCGTACACGATCCGCGTGTTGTCCGACATCACCGAGTCCAACGGCTCGTCCTCGATGGCGACCGTGTGCGGTGGCTGCCTGGCAATGATGGATGCGGGCGTTCCGATCGAGCGTCCGGTTTCGGGCATCGCGATGGGCCTGATCCTCGAAGGCGACGACTTCGCCGTCCTGTCGGACATCCTGGGTGACGAAGATCACCTCGGCGACATGGACTTCAAGGTCGCGGGTTCGGAAAGCGGCATCACCTCGCTGCAGATGGACATCAAGGTGGCCGGCATCACGCAGGAAATCATGACCAAGGCGCTCGAACAGGCGAAGGCCGGTCGTGCGCACATTCTGGGCGAGATGACCAAGGCGCTGGGTTCGGCCCGCACGGGCGTGTCCAAGCACGCGCCGCGTATCGAGACGATGCAGATCGACAAGTCGAAGATTCGCGACGTCATCGGCACGGGCGGCAAGGTGATCCGCGAGATCGTCGCCGAAACTGGTGCCAAGGTCGACATCGACGACGAGGGCGTGATCAAGATCAGCTCCTCCAACGCTGACGAGATCGAAGCCGCGAAGCGCTGGATCGAAGGCATCGTCGAAGAGGCGGAAGTCGGCAAGATCTACACCGGCAAGGTCGTCAACATCGTCGATTTCGGCGCGTTCGTGAACTTCATGGGCGGCAAGGACGGCCTCGTCCACGTCTCCGAAATGAAGAACGAGCGGGTCGAGAAGCCGACCGATGTCGTCTCCGAAGGCCAGGAAGTGAAGGTCAAGGTGCTCGAGATCGACCAGCGCGGCAAGGTCCGCCTGTCGATGCGTGTCGTCGACCAGGAAACCGGCGAAGAGCTGGAAGACACCCGTCCGCCGCGCGAACCGCGCGGTGACCGTGAAGGCGGCCGTGGCGGCCGTGGCGGGGGCGATCGTCGCGGTGGCCGTGGCCCGCGTGGCGGTCGCGGTGGCGGCGGTGGCCGTGACCGGGACGGCGGCAATGGCGGTGGCGGCGATGGCGGCCCCGCGCACATGCCCGACTTCCTGAAGGACTAAGAGGCGGAGTCCCGGCGAAAGCGGGAACCTCCACCGGCCAAGCGCCGGTTTGCACGAGACCCCCGCCTTCGCGGGGGATCATGAAATGGGAAAAGGGCCGCTCGACAGGGCGGCCCTTTTCGTTTCTAGGATCGCCGCATGCTTCCCCGCGAAACCCTGGCCACCGCCACGATCCCCGGCGGCGAAACGCTCACCCTCGTCAGCCACGGGCGCGATTTCATCATCATGCTCGGCCGGGACGAGCTGATGGGCACGCGGATGCAGTATTCCGAGGAACAGCTCGCGGTGCTGACGCTGGCCGAGCTTTCCACCACAAAGCCGCGCGTGCTGATCGGCGGCTATGGCATGGGCTTCACTTTTCGCGCTGCGCTGGAGCATCTTCCCGCGGGCAAGGGCAGCGTTACGGTTGCCGAGCTCGTCCCCGAAATCCTCGAATGGGCGAAGGGGCCGCTTGCCGGGCTGACCGGAGACAGCCTGAGCGATCCGCGCGGCGAAGTAATCCTGTGCGACGTCGCCGCGCTGATCGACGACGCCAATGACGGCACCTGTGGCAAGTTCGACGCGATCCTGCTCGATGTCGACAACGGGCCCGACGGGATCGTGGTCGACAGCAACAACCGCCTCTACACCCGCACCGGCATCGCCAAGGCGAAGGACGCGCTCAATCCCGGCGGCATTCTGGCGGTCTGGTCCGCCGCGCCCGACCACAAGTTCACCCGCCGCCTGATGGACGCAGGGCTGCAAGTCGAGGTGCGCGAGGTGCGCGCGCGGCCCAACAACAAGGGCCCGCGCCACACGATCTGGTTTGCGCGCAAGGCGTAGAACGCTGCGCTAGTGCGCGCGTTGCTTGACGCGCAGGGCCCCCAGATATTCGCGCTTGCCGAGCTGCACGCCCTTCATCCGCAGAATGTCGTAGGCGGTTGCGGAGTGGAAATAGAGGTTCGGGTTGGAGAAACTGAGCAGGAAGTCCTGCACGGTGAACTCAAGCCGCAGCTTGGCCCCGATGGTGAAGATCATGTCGTTTTCGGCCAGGCCTTCCAGCTCGTCCTCGCTGGTGTTCTCGCAGGTCTCGCGCGCGGTCGCGATCATGTCGCGCAAGGATCCGAAATCTTCCGGGTAGGGGTTCATGTCGGGCGAGAAGCGCCCTTCGCGCGCGCCGAGCAGGGCGAGGTGCGAGTGGGTCCAGCAGCTTTTGAACTGGTAGGCCAGCGGCAGCATGTCGTCGATCAGGTGCGCCTCGAGCAGGGTTTTCTCGTCCGCACTGCCGGCCTTCACGAAGTCTTCCGCCTTGTCGATCAGACCGTCGACCGCGCCGAGTACCTGAAGCCAGTTGGGAATGATCGCCTGGTGCAGGGATAGGGCCATGTCTCGTCTCTCTCCTGAATGTGAAACAGCCCGGCTCTCGATGGGACGAAAGCCGGGCCGTTGCTTGTATTCTGTTGTGGGGTCGCGACCCTTACCTGACCCGCGGGCCGCCATAGGGCAGCGGTGGCGGGGGGCGGCGCGAACCGCGCGGCAGCTGTGCCTGATAGGCGCGCCCGCAATGTTCGACGCAATAGGGAAAGCCGGGGTTCACCGCTTCGCCGCAGAAGTGGAAATCGGGCTCGCCCGGATGGCCCATCGGCCAACGGCACACCTTGTCCGACAGGTCGAGCAGGCTCGTCTTGTCCGCGATCGACGGGTCGGGCTTGGCAGGCACCAGCCTGCGCGGCGGCGCGGGCGGGATCGGCGGCTGCTGGTCGCCCGGGCCCTGCCGCAGGAAGCCGCCGGGCCCGACCGAGACGATGCGCGGGCTGCTCGATGGGGCACTGCCGCCCTGCGGCGGCTGGGCAGCCGGTGCGGCGGGGCCCTGCGCTGGCGCAGGCTTCGCTTCGGGCTTGGCCGCCGCAGGGGCGGGGGCCGGAGCCGGGGCCGGAGCTGCCGCCGGAGCCGGTGCAGGCTCGGCCTTCTTCTTGGGTGCGGGCTTGGCCTTGGGCGCAGCCTTCTTCTTCTCGGCCGCTTTGACCGGCGAAGGGCGCGCCTTCAGGCCGAGTCGGTGCGCCTTGCCGATCACGGCATTGCGCGAAACATCGCCCAGTTCCTTGGCGATCTCGGTCGCGGTGGCGCCGCTTTCCCACATGCGTTTGAGGGTCGCGGTACGCTCTTCGGTCCAACTCATCGAAAATCCATCTGTATTGCCTTGGCCGCCAACTTAGGCATTCGCAGCCCCGGTTGCCACCCTTTGCACAAGCGCTTAGGCGGCAGGGCATGAGCGATCAAGCGCCGCCGATGCAGGACAGTTTCAACGCCGAAGACGCCGTGCCGCGTCGGCTCCCCGCCTGGGGGCAGCCGCGCATCCACGGGATCAACCGGATCGGGCTGTGGAGCCTCTACCGCAAGGAGGTGCGCCGTTTCTTCAAGGTGCAGACGCAGACGGTATGGGCACCCGCCTTCACGACGCTGCTGTTTCTGGTGATCTTCTCGGTCGCGCTGGGGCGGGGCGGGCGCGAGATTCTCGGCGTTCCGTTCGAGAGCTTTCTGGCGCCGGGCCTGATCGTGATGGCCATGATGCAGAACAGCTTTGCCAATTCCAGCTTCAGCTTCCTGTCGGGCAAGATCCAGGGAACGATCATCGACCTGCTGATGCCGCCGTTGAGCCACGGGGAATTGCTGGCGGGCATCGTCGGTGCGGCGGTAACGCGCGCCGTGCTGGTCGGCTGCGCGGTGGCGCTGGCGATCTGGCTCTATCCCGGTGCAAAGCTGATGGTCTCGCACCTATGGGCGATTCTCTGGTTCGGCCTGATGGGTTCGCTGATGCTCGGCTTCTTCGGTCTTGCGACCTCGATCTGGGCGGAAAAGTTCGACCACAACGCCGCCGTGACCAATTTCATCGTCGCGCCGCTCAGCCTGCTGTCGGGCACCTTCTATACGATCGACCGCCTGCACGAGCCGTTCTACACGATCAGCCACTTCAACCCGTTCTTCTACGTCATTTCGGGCTTTCGCTACGGCTTCATCGGGCAGAGCGACATTGCGGGGCACATGGAGGCGGGCGCCGGACCCGTGGTGTGGGCGGCGCTCGGCCTGCTGGGGCTCAACCTGATGCTCGCGCTGGGCGCGTTCGCGCTGCTCAAGTCCGGGTGGAAAATCCGCTCCTAGCGAGCCGGCAAAGCCCGATTCGCTGGGCGGGGTGCCCCCTCAGTGGGTCAGGTCGCGGCGCATCCGGTAGCGGCCATCGGCGAAATCGTCGAACATCTCGGCGATGTTGGGATGGTCCACCGGCCCGCCGGGCCCGTCGCCCGTCAGGTTCTGCTGGCTGACATAGGCGACGTAATAGGCATCGTCGCTTTCCGCGAAGAGATGGTAATAGGGCTGGTCGCGATCCGGGCGGATATGTTCGGGAATCGCCTCGTACCACTCCTCGCTATTGGCGAAGGTGGGGTCGACATCGAACACGACGCCGCGAAAATCGAACATCTTGTGGCGCACGACATCGCCGATCCCGAACCGCGCCTGCCTGCGCAAGGGGACTTCGATGTGGCGACCGGCCTGGTGGGAAAAGAACTGCGAAAGCTGCATTGGAGCCAAGATAGATGGCGTGGAGGCCCGGCACAATGGGCAGCGCCGCCGCAGCATCGATATCGGACGCACGCGCGGGGGCTTGGCAGCGGGCTCGCATTAGGCTAGCTGCGCCGCTCCTGATCGGCCAGCACGGGGCACCGCCCCATGTTTTGCGCCCCTTTTTTAGCGGAGAGGTGGCAGAGAGGTCGAATGCGCCGCACTCGAAATGCGGTATGCGGGCAACCGTATCGTGGGTTCGAATCCCACCCTCTCCGCCAGCTTCCATTCGCGATTTGCCAAGTGCGTACCGGCCCTTCTCCGGGAAGCCGAAGCGAACAGATTGCGGGTAAAGCCGTGCTCCCGACCTGGAGCCGACGACTGCCTAGTCGCTCGTCCCCGTACGCAGATTCATGAGCGAATCGAGAAGCCCCTCATCCGCGCTCGAGCACACCCCCAGGACCACGGCCTCTTCGTAGTTGCCGGCAGTCACGTAGGCGTGGCCCATTGCGGAATCGAGATAGATGCTCTCGCCCTGCTTCAAGGTGACGGGGTCGTAGAATTCCGAATGAACCTCGATGGTGCCTTCGATGACGTAGATGAATTCTTCGCCATGGTGCCTCACGAGATCGCCGAACTCCTTGGCGCTTTGCGCACGTATGCGCGTGATGATCGGAATCATCCGCTTCTGCCGCAGGTCGGTGCACAAGTAGTGATAGTCGTAATTGTCGGTCGTGACCTGAACCGCATTCTCCATCGTGCCGATCGAGCGCCTGCCCGTGACCATCCCGGCCGAATCGTCGTCCTCCTCGGCGAACAGGTCCGACATCCTCAGATTGAGTCGCTCGCTGACCTGCTGGAGCTTGTCGTAGGTCAGCGTCAGGCGGCCATGCTCGACCTTGGAGAGGGTCGAGACGGGGATGCCGCACTTGTCGCTCATCTGCTTCAGCGTCCAGCCATTGCGGGTGCGGATGCCCCGAATCACGTCGGCGAGGGTGGGGCGCTTACCGGGGGCCTTCATCGGGTATCGATCTCTTCATTTGACAATTTTCCAATCAGGATCATTATATCCCAACCAGGATGGCTATGGTTATAGCGTAAAAGGACACGGGGTCGCTCGCAAGCCGCGCGATGGCCGAGGAAGGGGATGGAAATGTTGAAGAAGCTTGGGATGGCGCTGGCGCTGCTCAGCCTGACACCGTTGCTGGCGCAGGCTCCGCAGCCACCTCGCTCGGACGAATCGGCGGAGAGCTCGGCCGCGCGTGCGTCGTCGACAGCGGGCCAGCCTTCGGCCGAACTGACCTCGGAAGATGTCGGGGCGTGGCTGGACGGGCTCATGCCCTATGCTCTCGAGGCGGGCCATATCCCGGGCGCCGTTGTCACCGTCGTGAAGGACGGCGAGGTGCTGGCCAACAAGGGTTACGGCTATGCCGACCTTGCCGAACGCAAGCCGGTGGACCCCGAAACGACCCTGTTTCGCATCGGGTCGATTTCCAAGCCCTTCACCTGGATCGCAGTGATGCAGCAGGTTGAGGCTGGTCGGCTCGATCTCGATGCCGACGTGAACCAGTATCTCGATTTCGAAATCCCTCCCTACGAGGGAGAGCCGATCACCTTGCGGCAGATCATGACCCACACCGCCGGTTTCGAAGAATCGGTCCGGTATCTTATCTCGAGCGATCCGGACGATCTCCTCCCGCTCGACGAGTATGTGCGTAAGGCCCTGCCCAAGCGCGTCTTCGCGCCCGGCACGACGCCCGCCTATTCCAATTATGCAACGGGGCTCGCCGGGTACATCGTGCAGCGTGTCTCAGGCACGTCCTATCATTCCTACATCGAGCGCAACATTCTGAAGCCTCTCGACATGCGATACACAACTTCGCGCGAGCCGCTGCCGGACAGGCTCAAGCCCTATCAGTCGGGCGGCTACAAAAAGATGTACGGAGCCGCCGAGCCCTTCGAAAACGTCATGCCGGAACCCGCGGGAAGCATCTCTGCAAGCGGGGGCGACATGGCGAAGTTCATGAACGCGCTGCTGAACGATGGCGGGCCCCTGCTCGAACCCGGAACGACGAAGCAGATGCTGGATTACAGGGCGCCGGGCCTCGGCCCGCTCAACACCATGGCGCTCGGTTTCTACGAACAGCGCATCAATGGCCAGAGAAGTCTCAGCCATGGGGGCGACACCGACTTCTTCCACAGCGACCTGTGGATATTCCCCGGTACCGACGTCGGCGTGTTCATTTCGATGAACAGCGCAGGCAAGGAAGCGGCTGCCTACGGCCTTCGCGGCACCCTCATCCAAAAATTCGCCGACCGCTATCTCCAGGACGAAGAAGACCCGGCGGACGCGACACCGATCGACGAGGAAACCGCAGCCGAACACGCGCAGATGCTCGCCGGCACCTATGTTTCGAGCAGGGGCTTCTTTACCAACTGGCTTTCGGTCCTGAGTCTTATAGGCGCGACCAAGATCGTCGTCGGGCCCGATGGCAAGATCAGCGTGCCCAGCCTCGATATCCTCTCCGCCGGCCCGCGCGACTGGGTGGAGGTCGAGCCGTTCGTGTGGCGGGACGTCAATTCGGGTGAACGCATTGCCGCGGAAGTGAAGGATGGCGAGGTCGTGCGTGTAAGCATGGACGTGGTATCCCCGTTCATGGTGCTGACGCCCGCGCCCGCCGCCACCAATCCCGCGTGGTTGCTGCCCGCCCTCCTGCTTGCGCTCGGCATTGTGGCCCTGGCGGCGCTGGCCTGGCCGATCCGGGCTATCGTGCGGCGTCGTTATCGGGCGGAGTTCGTGCTGACGGAGCGGGCACTGCTCGCCTACCGTGTGACCCGTGCGCTGTGCTGGCTGGTGCTCGCCGTGGTGGCCGGATGGACGCTCCTGGTGCAGTCCTTCATGGCGGACACCGGAGCGTTGAGCGGTGATCTCGATTTCCTGCTGAACCTGCTGCGCACCTTCACGCCGATCGCTGCTTTCGGCCTTCTCGGGACCGCAGTCTGGCACCTGGTCCTGTGCTTCCGGAACGGGCGTGCCTGGACGATGAAGCTCGGCGCGGCGGTACTGGTGTTCGCCGGGCTCATCCTGTCGTGGGTCACCATCGCCTTCCACCTCTACGGCTACAGCATGGCGTTCTGATGGGCGCGCAACCGCGAATCCTGGAGCTCTCGATCGAGGAGTTTGCCTACAGGAAGCCGTTCCGCATTTCGGGCCACGTCTTCGAGAAGACCGTAGTCCCGGTCGCGACGGTGAAGGAAGGCGATGGCGAAGGAAGAGGCGAAGGCGCTGGCGCGTACTACCTTGGCGACGACATCGGCAACATGGTCCGGCAGGCCGAGGAGGCGCGCGGTGCCGTAGAAGGCGGAATTACACGGGAGGAACTGCAATCGGCGATGCCGCCGGGCGGAGCGAGAAATGCGATCGACTGTGCCCTGTGGGATCTGGAGGCGAAGCTTTCGGGTCGGCCGGTGTGGCAGATCGCCGGTCTGGCCGAACCCCGACCGCTTCTCTCCACCCTGACGCTGGGAGCGGGGGAGCCGGGGGAGATGGCGCAGGCCGCGCTGGCGCTCGACCCCGATGCGCCGATCAAGGTCAAGCTGACCGGCGATCTGGAAGACGATGTCGCGCGACTGAGGGCGATCAGGCAGGCCCGGCCCGAGGCGTGGCTGGGAGTCGACGCCAATCAGGGTTACGAGATTGGCGACCTTGCCCGGCTCTTGCCCGAACTCGAAGCAGTGGGGGTGCGCTTGCTGGAGCAACCGCTTCGGCGGGGCAGGGAAGCCGACCTCGATGGGTTCGCCAGCCCGATACCCATCGCGGCGGACGAAAGCGCGTTGACGCTGGCGGATACCGAAAGCCTGCCCGGGCGGTTCGACGTCGTGAATATCAAGCTCGACAAGTGCGGGGGGCTGACCGAAGGGCTCGCCATCGCGCGCAGGGCCAAGGCAATCGGTCTCGACGTCATGGTCGGCAACATGATGGGCACCAGCCTTTCGATGGCGCCATCCTTCCTTGTCGGGCAGCTGTGCGAGATCGTCGATCTCGACGGGCCGACATTTCTCCAGAACGATCGCGTTCCCTCGGTGCGGTACCGGGAGGGGCGCATCGATTGCCCGGCACAGGTTTGGGGGCACCCGGACTGAAGCACATATAGGCCAATCTCAACTGGGTTGACAATTCTCTGATCAGGACAATACTGTCTCAGTATGAAAGTTTCGGGTCTTTGGGCCGGGCGACAACTCGAGGGGGCCCTTTCAGGGGCGGGAGGAATAGCATCATGACGTCTTTTCGGTTCGGCAGCAGTGTACTGGTCATCGCCCTATTGGCATCGGGCACGATCGCCCATGCCCAGGAAGCGGATGCAGGCGAGAAGGATAGCGTCTCGCAGCCTGACCACCTCATCGTCGTGACCGCGCAAAAGCGCGAGCAGACGCTCGCCGAAATCCCGCAGTCGATCACGGTTCTCGGGGGCGACAGTCTGGAGCAGCAGCAGGCGACCAGCTTCGTCGACTACGCGGCGCAGGTTCCCGGACTGAGTCTCGAGCAATCCAACCCGGGGCAGACGCGCGTGATCCTTCGCGGCGTCAATACCGGCGGTGCGAGCCCGACCGCCGCGATCTATGTTGACGAAACGCCCTTCGGCCCCAGCACGGGGCAGAGCAATGGTGCGGTTCTGGCGGGCGACATCGACACGTTCGATATCGAGCGGATCGAAGTGCTGCGGGGGCCGCAGGGGACGCTTTACGGTGCCAATTCGCTCGGCGGACTGGTCAAGTTCGTGACCGTGAAGCCGAAGCTCAACGAATTCGAGGCGCGGGTGCGCGCCGGGTTCGAGCTGACCGAGGGTGGCGACGAAGGTTACAGCGGCAACGCCGTGATCAATGTTCCGTTGGGTAACACGCTCGCGCTGCGTGCCAGCGGCTATTACCGCAAATCGGGCGGCTTTATCGACACGATCGGGATCGACCGGGAGAACGCCAACGATTTCTCCAGCTACGGGGGCAGGGCATCGCTCCTGTTCGAGCCGAACGAGAACCTCTCTGTTCGTCTGACTGCGCTGGCGCAGAATATCCGGGCGGACTCGCAGGCCAGTTACGACGTCGATCCGGTCACGCACGATCCGATCGCCGAAGATCCAGCGACCGGCGACCCCCTCGACGGTCGCCTGGTCCGTACGGAGTATTTCCCTGAGAAGAACGATGTCGACTATCGCCTCTACAACGGGACCATATCGTGGGATTTCGGCCCTGTCTCGTTGACCTCCGTAACCAGTTACGGCGAACTGGAGCAGAACGAGGCCTACGACGTCACCTATCAATTGCCAGGGCTTGCGGACGCCCTCTTCGGCGGTGTCTATCCCGCTGCCGGGCCGCTCGGGATCGTGTTCCCGGCGGTGGCCTCGCAAGAGAAGTTCACGCAGGAATTGCGCCTCGATTCGGCGGACAACGACCGCTTCGAATGGTTGCTGGGCGGGTACTACACGAAGGAAAACGGGCTCCTGTTCCAGCAGTACGCCCCCTTTCCGCTCAACGATCCCAGGCTCCTCGATCCCACGCTCGAACTCGCGCCGGGCCTCGTTTACGACGATTTCCTAACAGCGACCCTCGATTCGCAGTACGAGGAATACGCGGCCTTCGGCAGCGTGACGCTGTACCTCTCGGATCGGTTCGATATCACCGCGGGTGCGCGCTACAGCCATAACGAGCAGGATACCGTCCAGATGCTCGACGGTTCGCTGCTCGTCCTCTCCGGCGCGGACCCGGCCGACGTGCCCGAGATCGTCACCGGCAATTCGTCCGAGAACGTCTTTACCTGGTCGGTAGCGCCGCGGTTCGAGCTATCCGACTACACCACGGTCTATGCTCGGGTTGCCAAGGGCTATCGTCCCGGCGGCCCCAACGTCGTGCCGCCCGGCGCAGGCCCGGGTTTCCCGACCCAGTTCGATGCCGACACGCTGATCAGCTACGAAGCTGGGGTCAGGGCCGAGACACCTGGCGGAGCGTTCTCCCTCGACGCTTCGGTCTTCTATCTGGACTGGAAGGACATCCAGGTGCTCGTCACCTACAATACCGCCATCGGCCCGGTGAATGCGGACGGCAACGGGGACAGCGCGACGAGCAAGGGAGCGGAAGTCGTCGCGACATTGCGGCCGACGCGCGGCTTCGACGTGGTCGCGAGCGTGGCCTACACCGACGCCACCCTCGATGAAGACCTGCCCGCGGGCAATGGCGGCTTTGCGGGCGACCGCCTGCCCTATGCCCCCGAATGGACGGCAAATCTTGCGGTCGATTACGAATGGGCACTCGGCGACAGCGCAACCGCCTTCGTCGGGGGCAATGTGAAGCTGATCAGCGACCGGGCGGGCAACTTCGATCCCAACTATCAGGCAACCTTCGGCAATCGTATGCAGCTGGATGGCTATGCTTCGGCGGATCTGCGCGCCGGGGTCGAGTTCGACCGCTTCAGCATCAATGCTTACGTGCACAATGTCACCGACTCGCGTGGTCTGACGAGCCTGGGCAACTTCCTGTTGCGCCCTGGAACCACGCTTTCCGCTGCACCTATCCGGCCGCGCACCTTCGGGGTGACGGTCGGCGCCGATTTCTGATCGGCCGGGCGCGATGAACGTACCGAACCAACAACTGGCTCAAGCCACGGTTCTGCCCAAGCCCTACCTCCTGTTTCTTGGCGACATTACCGAGAAGGGTTACGCCAAGACTGCATTCGGGCTGGTCGACTGGGCTCCCGACCTGTGTATCGGGGAACTGGCCGTCGAAGGCGCCACGGTGACAGCGGGGCTGGAGCGGATGACGCCTGAACAGGCCGTTCGCGCAGGGGCCAAGTCGGTGATCATCGGCGTGGCCAACCAAGGGGGCCTCATCCCCGAGAGCTGGCGCGGCGCGCTCGTGGAAGCCCTGGAGGCGGGACTGGACATCGTGAGCGGACTTCACACGCCGCTCGCTTCCATCCCGATCATTGCCGAGGCTGCCAGACGGTCTGGCGGGCGTCTGATCGATATTCGTCGCCCGCCCGCCGATTTGCCCGTCGGCACGGGCCGCAAACGGTCGGGCAAGCGCCTGCTGACCGTCGGAACCGATTGCGCGCTCGGCAAGAAATACACCGCCCTCGCAATTTCGCGCGGCTTCGAGCGAAGGGGGGTGGACGTCGATTTCCGCGCGACCGGCCAGACGGGTATCATGATTTCGGGCAGCGGCATTCCGATGGACGCGGTCGTCTCCGATTTCGAATCCGGCGCTGCCGAAGTCCTCTCCCCCGACGCGCCGCCCGGTCACTGGGACGTGATCGAGGGGCAGGGTTCCCTTTTCAATCCGTCCTATGCAGCGGTTTCTCTCGGCCTGCTTCACGGGAGCCAGCCCGACGTTTTCGTCGTCTGTCACGATCCCACGCGCAAGACGATCATCGGACTGGAGGGCTACGACCTCCCCAGCGTGGAAGAGGTGATTGACCTCACCATCCGGCTGGGTTCGCTCACCAACCCGGCGATCCGCTGCGGCGGCATCAGCCTGAACACATCCAGCCTTTCCGACGAGGAAGCGGAGCACGTGCTCGCTACCGAAACCGAGCGGTTGCACGGAATGCCGGTTGCCGATCCGATGCGTGGTGGCCGGCCCTTCGAACGCCTGCTCGACAGCTGCCTCGCATGACGGGTGAGCGCGCAGAGGGCGGGGGGACGTTCTTCCAGCGCTTCCTCCTGCCCGCTTTCGCGCTCAAGGGCGTCATCATCGGCGGCGGATATGCGACGGGCCGCGAACTGGTCGAATATTTCCTCAGCCAGGGCCCCTGGGGCGCATTCCTCGCGATGGCGCTGGCGACCGTGATCTGGACGATCGTGTCGGCACTGACCTTCGCCTTCGCGCATCAGACCCGATCCTACGACTACCGCGCCTTCACTTCGCGCCTGCTGGGCCGGGGTGCGATCATATTCGAAATATGCTTCCTGTTGTTTTCTGTCTTGATGCTGGCGGTCTTTGGTGCCGCTGCGGGAGAGGTGGGAGCCAGTCTCTTCGGTCTTCCGACTTTCGTGGGAACGCTCGCCCTCGCGGCCCTGATCGCGCTGATCGCCGGGCTGGGAGAGCCCGCGGTCGAGATCATGTTCAAATACGTCTCGGTGTTCCTCTACCTCGTCTATGCCGCTTTCCTCGTGCTGGCGCTCAGCCGGGTCGGCGGACAAATGGACGCGGCTTTCGCCGGTGCCGCGCTTGAGCCGGGCTGGCCGGTGAGCGGGCTGACATACGGCATCTACAATATCGTCGCGGCGATCATGATCCTACCGGTCCTGCGTCATCTCGCATCGCGGCGTCAGGCCTTCGTCGCGGGGCTTATCGCCGGGCCCATGGCGATGCTTCCGGCGCTCGCCTTCCTCATTGCGATGCTCGGGTTCTATCCCGCGATTCTCGGGGAGACCTTGCCGTCTGACTATATCCTCCAGCGGCTCGGCAGCCCGGTCTTCCGTTTCGTGTTTCAGCTCATGGTTTTCGGTGCATTGCTCGAAAGCGGGGTCGGCGTAATCCATGCTCTGAACGAGCGGGCGGTGGCGTGGCGACAGAAGAACGATCCCGATCACGCGGTTTCGCCATGGTTCCGCCCCGGCCTGACGCTTGTCGTGCTGGCCGGGTGCATGTTTGCCGCCAATTCGATCGGCCTCGTCGATCTGATCGCATCGGGTTACCGCATCATGGCGGGGGGCTTCCTGTTCACTTTCATCCTGCCGTTGCTGACGATCGGGGCCTACCGGCTCTGGTCGTCGCGCGGCCTTCGCACGCCAGCATCCGGAGCAGACTATGTCTAGGTCGATCAGATATGCGGCGGCATTGATCATCGCCGTCTTCGCGCCCGCCTTGCATGCGGAACCGCCGGAGGGGTTCGAGCAGCGCGTCGAGGATTTGCGCGAGCAGTCCGGTGCGCCGGGCATTGCGATCGCCATCGTGGAGCAGGGAGAGACAACCCTGGCGCGCGGATGGGGCGTTCGCGAACTGGGCAAGGATGCGCCCATCGATGCGCACACGATCTTTGCGACCGGATCGACGGGCAAGGCCTTCACCGTCGCCGCTCTCGCAACGCTGGTGGACGAGGGCAGACTCTCGTGGGACGACAAGGTCATCGACCACATGCCGTGGTTCCGGATGAACGACCCGTGGGTGACGGCCGAGATGACCGTGCGCGACCTGCTGGTCCATCGCAGCGGTCTGGGGCTGGGCGCAGGCGACCTGCTCTACGTCCCCCGGTCAAACCTGTCGCGCAAGGAAACGGTCGAGCGACTTCGCTACATCGAGCCCGCGACCAGCTTCCGCTCCTCCTACGCCTACGACAACATCCTCTACATCGTCGCAGGCCAGCTGATCGAGGAGATCACCGGCAGGACCTGGGAGCAGTATGTTCTGGAAGACGTACTGCGGGCCGGCGGCATGGTCGATTCCACGTCGGACTATGATCAACGCTATGCGGTGGAAAACCGCGCGCTGCCTCACGCCCGCACGACGGGAGTGTTACGGGGGCTGGGGCCGAACGTGGTCCTCGACGAGCGCGACGAACTCGGGCGCAACGCAATGCCCGCCGGCGGGCTCGCGATGAGCGCGACCGACATGGCGCAATGGCTCAAAATCCAGCTCGCGCATGGTGCCATGCCGGGCGGGGGCAGGTTGTTCAGCGAAGCCGCGGCGAAAGAGATGTGGACCCCGGTGACGCCCATGCCGAACGAGGACTGGCCCGGCGATCTGGCCCCAGCCAATCCGAACTACACCGCCTATGCCCTCGGGTGGCAGGTGCAGGACTATCGCGGCGCGCGCCTGATCTGGCACGGCGGCGGGGTGTTTGGCGCCATCACGCTCGTCGCGCTGCTGCCTGACCAGGATGTGGGCATCGCGATCATGATCAATTCCGAAGAAGCAGCCTTGCGAAGGGGCCTCTTCTACGAGCTGCTGGACCACTATCTCGGATTTCCGCCCAACGACTGGCCCGCCAAGTGGGACGCCTTCGTTTCGCAGCGGCTCGAAGGAGGCAAGGCGTTCCTTGCCCAGAGGGAAGAACAGCCTGCCGAGGTTGGGCCTTCCCTACCGGTCGCGCGTTACACGGGCACCTATCGCGATCCGTGGTATGGCGACGTCGTGGTCAGCGAGCGTGACGGCGGCCTGTGGATCGACTTCACCACCAACCCGCGCATGGAGGGGCGGCTGGTCCATTATCAGTACGATAGCTTCAGGACTGCATTGACCGACCCCGCGCTCGAAGATGCGCTGGTGACCTTTGTGCTCGACGCCCGCGGCAGTATCGAGCGGGTCGCCATGGAGGCGGCTTCGCCCTTGGCCGATTTCAGCTACGACTACCGCGATCTCGACCTTCGACCCGTCAAGGAGAAGCAGGAATGATCAGAAGCACTCTCCTCGCCGCGCTTTGTGCGACCGCACTCACGGGATGTGCCTCGACCCCGGGGGACACCGTCGATCCGGTGGCGGTCCATCGCGATCTGCTGGTGCTCGATACGCACCTGGACACGCCGCTCAATTTCGGCCGCGAAGGGTGGGACTTCTCGGAGGCGCACAGCGAAGCGAACGATATCGCGCAGGTCGATCTGGGGCGAATGGCGGCAGGCTACCTCGATGGCGGGTTCTTCGTCATCTACACCGAGCAGGGGCCGCTGACGGCCAAAGGCTACGCCGACGCGCTCGCATTCGCGCGGACCCGATCGGACACGATCGACCGCGAACTCGCGAAGTTCCCCGATCTCATCCGTCCTGCGACCACCGTGGCCGAAGCGGAAAGGCTGGCAGCAGCGGGCAAGCTGATCGCGTTCAAGGCGATCGAGAACAGCTATCCGCTGGGCGAGGATCTGGGCCTGCTGCAGGACTTCTACGATCGCGGCGTGCGGATGGCCGGCCCGGTCCATTCCTCGACCAATCAGCTGGCCGATTCCTCCACCGGCGAGGTCAGATGGAACGGCCTCAGCCCGCTCGGCAAGCAGTGGGTGGAGGAGATGAACCGGCTCGGCATGATCATCGATGGCAGTCATGCCTCCGATAAGGTGTTCGACCAGCTGCTCGACCTTTCGGCCACGCCGATCATCCTTTCCCATACTTCGCCGCGCTGGGCCTACGACCATCCGCGCAATCTCGACGATGCGCGTATCCGAAAGCTGGCGGCGAAAGGCGGGGCGATCTGCATGTCGACCATCTTCCTGAGCGAGATCAACCTCGATGGCGAACGCGGCGAACTGTTCGACCAGTACGAGGACATCGCCAGCATGTCCGAGGCCGAGCAGCGCGAGCTGATCCGCAAATGGCGCGAGCTCGACAAGACGCAGCCGCTTTGGGACGTCGACCTCGACCATTACATGGAGGCGCTGCTGCACGTGATCGAAGTCGCAGGTGTCGATCATGTCTGCTTCGGCGGCGACTGGGACGGCGGCGGCGGGATCGAAGGCCTGATGGAGATTTCGTCGCTGCCGGTGGTGACGCAGCGCTTGCTCGAAGCCGGCTATTCGCGCGAAGACATCGGCAAGATGACCGGCGGCAATGTGTTGCGGATCATGCGCGCCGCGCAGGCCGGAGCCCATCGAAGCGAATCCTAGCCGACCGATGGAAAAGGACGCCGCCCTCGATCGGTTCGAGAAGAATATCCTGCGCGTGCTGCAGGACGATGGCTCGCTCTCGAACGCGGCCATCGCTGAGAAGGTGGGTCTGTCCAGCTCGCCCTGCTGGCGGCGGATCGACCGCCTCGAACGCGAAGGCTATATCAAGAAGCGGGTAGCACTGGTCGACCGCAAAAAGATCGGACTGAACGCGCAGGTTTTCGCGCAGGTGAAGCTGAACGCCCATGGCCGCGCCAATCTGGACGAGTTTTCCAAGGCAATTCAGGCCTTTCCCGAGGTGCTCGAATGCCATGTCCTCATGGGGCCGGTCGACTTCCTCCTGCGGGTGGTCGCACCCGATATCGAGGCCTACGAAAGGTTCTTTTTCAATCGACTGTCGCAGCTGCCAGGCGTGCAGGAGGTCAACTCGACCATCGCGCTGTCGGAAATAAAGTCTACGACATCCCTGCCGGTTCACTGACCAATCGGTCAGATTATCCGCAGGCTCGGAGAAGTCCGGTCAATCCTGCCGTCCGCCGCACCCTTTGGAGGGATATTAGGACGGAAAATCCCCAAAAATAGGATCACAAGCGGCTCCGAAACAACGGAGACCCAAGATGACCAAATACCACCCCGATTGCGAAGCCCCGCCCGAGTCCGTCCATGTCGTGTCCGACGAGGCGAGCGGTCTCGAAGGGATGATCGTGCTGCACTCGACACGCCTCGGCCCCGCCGCAGGCGGGTGCCGGTTCTGGCGCTATCACACGCGTAGCGCGATGGCGCAGGATGCTCTGCGGCTGGCGGAGGGGATGGCCTACAAGAACGCGATGGCCGACTTGCCGCTTGGGGGCGGAAAGTCCGTCATCAATGCCCCCGCATCGTTCTTCGACCGGAAACGGCTGTTCGAGGCATTCGGTCGCAAGATCGAAGAATTGGGTGGGCAATACGTCACCGCCGAGGATGTCGGCACCAGTGTTGCGGATATGGAGGTGGTGAGAAGCCAGACGCCGCATGTCGCCGGCCTCACACAGCAAGCCGGGAAGCCCGGCGGCGATCCTTCACCATGGACAGCGCTGGGCGTCTTTCAGGCGATGCAGACCGCAGTGCGCCACAAGCACGGCACCGGACTGAAGGGAATGACGGTCGCCGTTCAGGGCCTGGGGCACGTCGGCTCTGCGCTGTGCGAGCTCCTCCACGCAGCAGGGGCCCGCCTGCTGGTGGCGGAGCGCCGGGCCGACGTGGCCGCCAGCATCGCGTGTCGATATGGTGCCGAGGTAACAAGCTCTGCCGCGATTCTGGCAGCAGAATGCGATGTCTTCGCGCCATGTGCTCTCGGAGCGGTGCTGACCGAGCAAAACGCTGGCAAGCTGAAGGCCTCGATCGTGTGCGGAGCGGCCAACAACATTCTCGCGACGGCACAGGCGGGCGATATCTTGGCCGAGCGGGATGTCCTCTACGCGCCCGACTACGTCGTGAATGCCGGTGGGATCATCAATGTCTGCGCCGAATATCTCGGCTGGAGCATCGCCGACGTCGAAGCGCGCGTCGAGGCTACCGGCGAGCGTTTGGCGCGGGTTTTCCAGCACGCAGAGGCAACCGGGCTTCCGCCGCATCGAGCTGCCAATTCGCTAGCGCGGGCGAAGCTTGCCGCGCTTCCGCGAAAGGCTGCGTAAACCGGCCGCACGGGGCTTGAGGGGTAATGGCGCAGACGGTGACAGCGACGTTGTCGCCTGCGCCTGCCGCGAACCGGAAAGCGCCGTGTCGGACAGCATCTCCATTGCCAGGCTTGCGTGACGATCGGCCATAGCAGGACGATGGCCAAATGATTGCGGGGGGCGTAACGCGATGGCGGGAAAGAGCGCTCCCGGCAGCGGGCTCGATAGGGGCGGATCCGTTTTTCGGTCTGGAGATTGTCGCGGCCGCGTCGGCGCAGCGCGCTGTCAGAACTTCAGGGTCGCCCACACCGGCAAATGATCCGATGCCTTTCGGGCGAGCGGGCTTTGATGCACGCCCCAGTCGATCGCCTGCACCTTGTCGCAGTGCATGATCCGGTCGAGCCGGGCCATCGGACGTAGCGCGTGGAAGCTGCGCCCGCAGTCGAGCACGGAGAAGTGGCGGTCGAAGACCCGCAGGCACCCGCCATTGCTGCGCCACTCGTTCAGGTCGCCGGTAAGGACCGTCGGGTGGTCCGAATGCTCAAGCGCCAGCTCGGCGATCTCGCTGGCCTGGCGGGTCCGCCTCAGCCCCGACAGGTCGAGATGCATTCCGAAGACGGCCAGCGACCGTCCCCCGATGCCGAGCGTAGCGGTGACAAGGCCACGGGGCTCGAGATAGGGGATATGGTGCGTATCGTGCTGCTCGATCGCGATGTCCTTGTGGACGAGGATCGCGTTGCCGTGCCAGCCCATCGAGTCGACCGGCACGTCGAGCGGCACGGGCTTGTAGTCGCTGTGGGCTTCGATCACCGAGGGGGGCAGGACGGTCTCCCGCGAGCCGAAGCGGCGATCCGCCTCCTGCAGGACGACAATGTCGGCTCCGACCTCTTCCAGCACGTTCAGGATGCGGATCGGGTGGCGCACACGGTCGGTCCCGACCGCCTTGCGAATATTGTAGCTCGCCACTTTCACCTGCGTACCGGACATCGTGCCGTTCCTTCGCTCGCGGTCAGATCAAATCGGCCATCAGGCGCGCGGTATTCTCGAGCAGCTTGGACCAGGGCGAACGCTGGCTCCAGTCTTCGAGGGTCAGTTGTCTGCTGTCTGCCAGGTGCCGTTCCTCCAGGGCACGCACCTGTTCGACGAAGCCGCTGTCGTAGGAAATCAGATCGATCTCCGCGTTAAGTTCGAACGAGCGCACATCCATGTTGCTGGTCCCGACGATGGCCACTTCCGTGTCCACACGAAAATGCTTGGCATGGAGGAATTGGGGGCGATGCAGGTGGATTTCCACTCCGGCCGAGAGCAGTTCGGCATAATAGCTTCGCTGGGCCAGCCCGACCAGCAGCTGATCGCTTGTTTCCGAGGTAATCAGGCGCACGCGGACACCGCCGATGGTTGCGGTCTTGATGGACGAGATCACCGCATCGTTCGGAACGAAATAGGGCGTGGTAATCACGATGTCGTCGGCGGCATTGTGGATTGCCTGAGACACGATCAGGTCGAGCCCGACACCCGGCTTCTCCGGGCCGGTCACCACGATCTGCGCGGCGTCCCCATCGGCGACTTGCGGCCGGGGATAGTACTCCTCGCCGGTCAGCTCTTCCAAGGTTTCGAGATACCAGTCCATTGCAAAGACCGTCTGGAGCTGGGCCACCACCGGGCCGCGAATGCGCAGCAGAAGATCGGTGTTCGGGCGGCGCGAATGCTCGGTCGGGTCCCAGACGTTCTGCGATCCGGTATATCCAATCTCGCCATCCACGATCAGGATCTTGCGGTGGTTGCGCAAGTCGAGGCGCGAGCTTCTCAGGCGACGGCGCAGCGGGAGGATGGCATGGAATTCTATGCCCGCCCTGTTCAGGCGATCCTTGAGCCTCGCGAGAGCGCCGTAGGAGCCGAGCGCGTCGACCAGCACCCGGCACCTCACCCCGCGCTCGCCAGCGCGTTCGAGAGCGGCGATCACCATGTTGCCGATGCGATCGTCCTTGAAGATGTAGAACTCGACATGAACATGGTGCCGGGCCCGATCGATGTCGGCCACCATGGCGAGGATGGCCTCGTCGTAGACATCGTGCATCTCGATTCGATTGCCCGAGGTGGCGGCAAACCCTCCGATTCCACGGGCGAGTCTTGCGACGGCGCGGTTGTCGGATTCCAGCTCGGGCGCAGCGCCGAACTCCTGGATGCGAGGCAGGATTCGGTCCAGAAGCTTCGGAAGCTCGGCGATCCGGGCCCGCCGGTCCGCGGCGAGGTACGGGCGCCCGATCAGCGAATAGATGACCAGCGCCACCCACGGCAGGGCAAAGAAGATCAGCAGCCAGCCGCGCGCTTCCGCAGGGCTCCTGCGGAACGGGACGACCACGAAGGCCGCCAGGGCGATGCCCCATCCGGCGATCATGAACTTGTTGGCCCACAGCCACGACAGCACCATGGGCCAGGTGTCGTGCAGAGGTATCTGGTCGATGACTGGCATTGAAACGATCTTTGGCACCATGGGCGCCATGATGTCGATATTCCGCCCGATCTAGGCATGCACATGCCCGTGGACGACGGGTTTCGACTCGCGCGGGCAGCCACGTCGCGTGGCCCAATCCCGGTGGTCAATCGCTGTTCGCGCCCCCGCCGATCGCGCCCCTTTCTTGTGAGGGTAGCGCGCCGTGATGTGTTTTTGCCACTCCCTTTCGCCCGCGTAACCGCCGGTTTCGTGCGGGATTCGGGCGTTCCGCAGAGGTGCTGGAAAGATATTCACGCAAACGTGAGTGAATGTTGACAATCGCGTCTGGCTGGAGGATGTAACGCTCACCATGGCGGACGAACCGCCAGGAGAGATGGAGAGGACTATGAGGGGATCGCTGCTTGCGTCCGCGTCTGCGGTCGCGCTTGGAATTCTTCCGACCGCTGTCAGCGCACAGGCGACCAGCCAGTCGGAACCCGAGGTGGATGCCGAAACGGAAACCACCGAGGAGATTTCGCCAACCGCCCAGGGCGAGGGCAATACGATCATCGTGACGGCAACGCGGCGCGAGGCGCGCCTGCAGGACGTGCCGCTGAGCGTTACCGCGTTCAGCCAGGAAGAGCTGACCGAGAAGGGCATCGTCGGGTACGAGCGGCTTGCGCGCGAGACGCCGGGCGTGGTGCTCAATCGCCCGACGCAGAACTTCAACAACTTCACCGCGCGCGGCATTTCGACCAACGGCTACAGTGCCGGGCTGCAGGCGCCGGTCGCGATCTATATCGACGAGCTGCCGATCTCGGCCAACGGCAACTCGACCATTCTCGACCCGAACCTCTACGATGTGGAGCGCGTCGAATTCCTGCGCGGCCCGCAGGGCACGCTGTTCGGGTCGGGCTCGCTCGCAGGGGCGATGCGGATCATCACCAAGGCGCCCAATCCAGACCGCTTCGAGGCGTCGGCTCTGGTCGATCTGGGCTACACCGAAGAAGGCGGCCTTCGCCAGCGCTATAACGGGATGGTCAATCTTCCGATCGCGGAAGACACGGTCGCGTTCCGCGCTGTCGGCTATTACCGCAATGAAGATGGCTGGGTCGACAATATCGGTACCGGGATCGACGATGCCAACTCGATCGAGGCCTACGGCATCAGGGCGGCTCTCCTGATCGAGCCGACGAGCAGGTTCTCGGTCAAGCTGTCGGTCAACAAGGAGGTCAGCAAGCCGGCCGATTCCTCGCTGACCAATCCGGCGCTGGGCACCTATGTGCGCCGGACCGACCGGCCGGACGAATTCCAGAGCGATCTGCTGGCCCTCAATGCCACGGTCAAGGCGGACTTCGGCTTCGCCGAACTGGTCAGTTCGACCACCTATTCGGACCTGACCGGCGACTTCATCGTCGACCTTGCGGGGACGTACAACCAGCTCGTTCCCTTCTCGCTCGACGCGGTCGGCTACGACGACATCATCGTGCAGGAAGTGCGCCTTGCATCGACCCATGAAGGGCCGATCGAGTGGATCCTCGGCGGGTTCTATTTCGACAAGCGGCGCGACGTCGATTTCGACTATCGCACGACGCAGGCCTTCCTGAACCAGACTGGCGTCACCGCCTTCCCGGACCTCTATTACCAGCGGTTCAAGAACTACACCGACATCGGTGAGAAGGCGGTCTTCGGCGAGCTGACCTATCGTTTCAGCGACCACTTCTGGGTGACCGGCGGCCTGCGCTACGGCGAGGTCGAGGTGCAGACCACCACGCGGGGCGGGGGCTATAGCAGCAACTTCCTGACGGTCGGCTACTGCACGGTCTTCACCGCCCAGTGCTTCGGTTTCGTTCCGCCGCTGACCGTTACGCCGATCCAGTCGTCGGAGGGGCTGCTGGCGTCGGACGACAAGCTGTCGTGGAAGGCGAGCGCCTCGTTCAAGCCGAGCCGCAACCTGACGACCTACGCCACCGTTTCGACCGGCTTCCGCCCGCCCGTGGTCAATGCGCGCGCCGGTCTTCCGCCGCCCGCCGCCCAGCCGAACGACATCACCATCCCCGATGGGGCCACGTCGGACAAGCTGACCAATTACGAGATCGGCCTGAAGGGTTCGTTCTTCGACAATCGGCTCACCGCGAACCTCGCCGCCTTCTACATCGACTGGAACAACATCCAGGTTCAGGCCAACCGCGTTTCGGACGCGATCCAGTTCGCCACCAATATCGGCGGCGCGGTGAGCAAGGGCTTCGAGTTCGAGCTGGTCGCCAGGCCGATCGAGGGCCTGCGACTGCAGGCGAGCGGGGCCTATATCGACGCCCATATCGACGACCTGTCGCCGAGCGAGGCGGCGATTTCGGGTGCCGAGCCCGGTATCCGGCTGGCAACGCCGGAGTTCCAGGGATCGGCCACCGCGACCTACAGCTTCCCGGTCGGCGATACCGAAAAGGCCTTCGTCACAGGCAATGTCGCCTATGTCGGCTCCTTCCCCGGCCTGTTCCCGAACGTTCCGGGCCAGCCGAACGTGCAGTCGCCGCAATACGACGTCACCGACGAATACGTGTTCGCGAACGCCTATGCCGGGGTGAACATTTCGCCCGACTTCTCGATCACGGCCTATGTCGAAAACGTGTTTAACAACGACGCGATCACCTACGTCCACCCCGAGGCCTTCCTCGACGGGCGCTACGGTCGGCTGCGTCCGCGCACCTTCGGCATAAGGACCAACTTCCGGTACTGACCTGACGGCTTCGCGGCTCGCCGTCGGGCCGCGAAGCCACCCCACCTCTTATCGATTGTCCGCGCGCGCAAGCACCCATGCGGACATCCCTAGGCCCCTGACAGGTGACTTCGTGCGCATTCCGAAACCTTCCCGCCCGCTGCTTGGCTCCGCGCTCCTGGCGCTCGGCGCTCTTGTCCTTCCTTCGGCTCCGGTAGCGGCCCATGAGGAGGAAGGCCCGGTTGTCGATGCGCCTGCGGGAAGCGTCCAGGGCGATGTGGACGAGCACTCGGTGGCGAGCTTCAAGGGCATTCCCTATGCCGCGCCGCCGGTCGGCGATCTGCGGTGGAAGCCCCCGCAGGAGCCCGCAGGCTGGGACGGTGTGCGCGATGCCACCGAGTTCGGGCCCGCCTGCTATCAGCCGACAAATCGCGGCGCGGCCAATTCGATCTATTACGAAGAGCTCGGCCCGATGAGCGAGGATTGCCTCTCGCTCAATATCTGGGCTCAGCAGGATGCGGAGAATGCGCCGGTCTTCGTGTGGATTCACGGCGGCGCGCTGGTCTCCGGCGCCAGCAGCTTCGACATGTACGACGGGTCGCGCATGGCGCAGCAGGGCGTGGTGGTCGTGTCGATCAACTACCGGCTCGGCGCGCTCGGTTTTCTCGCCCATCCGGAACTGAGCGCGGAATCGCCCGAAGGCACCTCGGGCAATTACGGGCTGATGGACCAGATCGCCGCGCTGCGCTGGATCGAGGAGAATATCGCGGCCTTCGGCGGCGATCCGGATAATGTCACGATCGCAGGGGAATCGGCCGGGGCGCTGAGCGTCATGTGGCTGATGACCGCGCCGCCCGCGCGGGGCCTGTTCGACAAGGCGATCATGCAGAGCGCCTACATGATCTCCTCGCCCGCGCTGAAGGAATCCCAGCATGGCCACCCGTCGGCGGAGTCGATGGGGACATGGCTGCAGGGCCAGCTCGATGCGCCCGATATCGCCGCCATGCGTGCAATGGAGCCGGGCAAACTGGTCGATCGCGCGACCCTTGCGGGCTACCTCACCTGGACCACGGTCGACGGCAAGCTGATCCCCAATCAGATCGCGGAGAGCTTCGATCGCGGCGAGCAGGCCCCCGTGCCGCTGATTGCCGGGTTCAACAGCGGCGAAATCCGCTCGCTCCGGCGGCTTTTGCCCCCCGCACCGGCCACCTCGAAGGGCTACGAGGCCAAGATCCGCGAGCTCTACGGCGACCTCGCCGACGTGTTCCTCGCGCTCTACCCGGCGGATAATGTCGACGAAAGCATGCTCGCGACCACCCGCGATGCGCTCTACGGCTGGACTGCCGAGCGGCTGGCGCGCAAGCAGACCGTGCTGGGGCAGGACGCCTACCTCTACCTGTTCGATCATGGCTACCCCGAAGCCGACAAGGCAGGCCTGCATGCCTTCCACGCCTCCGAAATCCCCTACGTCTTCGGCACGATCTACGACACCGCGCCCAACTGGCCGCAGATCCCGCGCAAGGCGGAGGAGCGCGCACTCTCCGATGCGATGATGCAGTATTGGGCGACCTTCGCGCGCGACGGACAGCCCAAGGCGCACAACCAGCCGGACTGGCCCGCCTACGGGGCGGACGCGGCCTTCATGGCGTTCGACGAAACGCCGCAGACCGGCACACAGCTGCTCGGCACCCGCTACGCGCTGAACGAGGCGGTGGTGGGCCGCCGCCGCGCGGCAGGCGACCAGCCGTGGCACTGGAATGTCGGCATCGTCAGCCCCCCGCTGCCCCCGCGCGCAGAGGGCTGCCAATGATCCCCGGCAGCATGCAGCCCTATGCGCTGACGCTCGACAAGTTTCTCGACCATGCGGCCCGCTGGCACCCCGCTTCGGGCGTCGTTACCGCGCTGGAGGATGGCCGGTCGGCGCGGGTCGATTACGTCGAGCTGCGGGCGCGGGCGAAGCGCGTATCGGCGGCGCTGGCAGAGCGCGGCGTGGGGCGGGGCGACGTGGTCGCGACGCTCGCCTGGAACACGCAGGCCCACCTCGAAAGCTGGTACGGGATCATCGGCATGGGGGCGATCTGCCACACGCTCAACCCGCGCCTGCTGCCCTCGCAGCTTGCTGGGATGCTGGAGCAGAGCGGGGCGCGTATCCTGATCCTGAGCGCGGACCTGCACGCGCTGGCGCGCGAGGTGCTGGCAGAAGCACCGGGCGTCGAGGAAATCCTGTTGATCGACGGAGAGGCCGAACCCGGCTCGATCGCCAACGGCGCGCGCCGGGTGGGCACGCTCGCCGCGGCGGTCGATCAGGCCAAGGGCGAGGTCGCGTGGGGCGGGTTCGACGAGAACGCGCCGTGCGGGCTCTGCTTCACCTCGGGCACGACGGGCGCACCCAAGGGCGTCACCTATACCCACCGGGGCAACTACCTGCACACCATGCGCCAGCTGCAGGCCGATGTCGCCGGGCTGACGGGCGAGGATGCGGTGCTGACCGTGGTCCCGATGTTCCACGCCAACGCCTGGGGTCTGCCCTTCTCGGTCCCCGCCGTCGGCGGCAAGCTCGTGCTGCCGGGCAGGCATTCGGACGGTGCCTCGCTCGCCCGGCTGATCGTGGAAGAAGGCGTGACCATCGGCGTCGGCGTGCCGACCGTGTGGCTCGGGCTGATGGACTATCTCGACGAGGCGGGCATGGACGTGCCCACGCTCAAGCGCATCATGGTCGGCGGCGCACCGATGCCGCCCGCGCTGATGGAGCGGATCGAGGCGCGCGGGATCGGGGTTCAGACTACCTGGGGGATGACCGAGATTTCGCCGCTCGGCACCGCCACGCCTCCCGCGCGCGAAGACCGCGACCCATCGGTCTCGGGCCGCCCGGCCATCGGTATCGACCTGATGCTGACCGATGCGGCGGGCGAGCCGCTGGAGCAGCAGCGCGATGCCGAGGGGCACCTGTGGGTTCGCGGGCCGAGCGTGGTCGAGCGCTATCTCGGCCAGACCGAGCCGGTCACCCGCAACGGCTGGTTCGACACCGGCGACCTTGCGCGGATCGACGCGGCGGGCACGCTCTCGATCACCGGACGCTCGAAGGATCTCATCAAGTCCGGCGGCGAATGGATCAACCCGGCGGAAATCGAGGCTATCGTCGGCGCGCATCCCGACGTCTCGATGGCCGCGGTGATCGGCCGCGAGCACGTCAAATGGGGCGAACGGCCCGTGTTGCTGGTGGAGATGCGTGAAGGCTCGCGCACATCGGACGAAGCGCTGCTCGCGACGCTGGATGAGAAGGTCGCAAGCTGGTGGAGACCCGATGCGGTCCTGCGACTTGCGAAGATGCCATTGGCAGCGACGGGAAAAATCGACAAACTGCGTCTCAGATCGGAGTATGGCCGGTCATGACCCTCTTGCAGCAGGCTGCGGACCGCCCGGCGGATACCGCACGAAGGAAGATCGAATTGTCGAAGACGCAGGCCCGCAAGAAGCGGCCGACCAAGGCAGAACAACGCGCCGAGACCACCGAGCAGATACTCGACGAAGCCGAATACCTCTTTTCGCGTCATGGCCTTCACGGTGTGACGCTGAAGGATGTCGCCAAGCGGGTCGGCGTGCATCACACGCTGCTCAACTACTATTTCAACGACAAGCAGACCCTGTTCGATGCGGTCTTCGCGCGCCGCGCGGTCGTGACCATCGAACGGCGGATGAAGGCGCTGGAGGATTACGAGCAGGCGGCAGGCGATACGCCGACCGTCGAGGGGGCGCTGCATGCCTTCCTCGATACTGACCTCGATCTCTACATCCAGGGCGGCGAGGGCTGGAAGAACTACGGGGCGTTCGGCGCGCAGGCATCGAACAGCCCGGAAGGCGCCGAATTCATGGACAAGTACTTCGATCCGGTCGTCCTGCGGCTGATCGAGATCCTCAAGAAGGCGCTGCCCGATGCGGCCGACGAAGACATCTTCTGGGGCTACCACTTCGTGACGGGCGGGCTGATGCTGACGCTGGCCCGAACCGGACGTATCGACAAGCTGTCGAAGGGCCTGTGCCGCTCCGACGACTATGAGGCGGTCAAGGCACGCATGGCGCGGTTCATGGCGGCGGGCATCCGGGAAATCTGCGAAAATCCGGGCGAGAGGCCGCCAGCCGACGGATAAACGATGAGGGGAGCGGGCCGGGCAACCGGCAAGAGAGGGCTTTCGTGCAAGATATTAACTCGCTAGAGAGTGAATGAACTTGAAGAGGGAAAAGGTGGGAAGATTGACCGGCAAAAACACGCTTGAAGGCAGGGTCGCGATTATCACTGGCGCAGGGGGAGGGCTCGGCCGTTGCCATGCGCTCGAACTGGCGCGGCATGGCGCGAAGGTCGTCGTCAACGATCTGGGCGAGGGCGCGGCAGGTGCGGTTGCGCAGGAAATCCGCGAAGCGGGCGGCGAAGCGATGGTTGCGGCGTGTTCGGTCACCAGCGAGGAAGCGGTCGCGGCGATGGTCGACCGGGTGATCGCCGATTGGGGCCGGATCGACATCCTCGTCAACAATGCCGGAATCCTGCGCGACAAGAGCTTCGCCAAGATGGAGATCGCCGATTTCCGCGAGGTGGTGGACGTGCACCTGATGGGCGCGGCGATCTGCACCAAGGCGGTGTGGGGCCATATGCGCGAACAGGAATACGGGCGGATCGCCATGACCACCTCGTCCTCCGGCCTCTACGGTAATTTCGGCCAGGCCAATTACGGCGCGGCGAAGATGGCGCTGGTCGGCCTGATGCAGACGCTGGCGATCGAAGGCGCGAAATACGGGATCCGCGTCAATTGCCTCGCGCCCACGGCGGCGACGCAGATGACCGGCGGCGTGCTGTCCGAAGAGGCTCTGGCACAGCTCGATCCGGCTTTCGTCAGCCCCGGTGTCGTCCACCTCGTCAGCGATGACGCACCGACGCGGGCGATCCTGTGCGCAGGCGCGGGCCATTTCGCGGCCGCTCATGTCACCTTGACCGAGGGCGTGCAGATCGGCGGTGGCGAAGACGCCGCAGCGCAAGTCGCGCGCAACTGGAGCACCATTGCCGACAGGGCGGGCGAGATCGTGCCCGAATACGGGTTCACCCAGGCCGAACGCGAGGTCGCGGCAGCGAAGGGTCAACCGATGGAGGCGCTCGCCGAAGCGCACTGATCGAACGCGTGTGGGGCTGAGCGAGCGGGCAAACCCGCCGTGCCCCGCACGAGGAGAGGAGTGATGAAGGGATGAACCGGCTCGGACCGATGCTTGGCCTGATCGCGGCAGCTCTGCTGCTCGGCGCGTGCGCGACCGCGAGCGATCGCGCAGGTGCGCCCTCCGCGCCCGTGGTCGATACCTCGCATGGTGCGCTGCGCGGGACGGCGGAGGGCGGCTTGCGCGTCTTTCGCGGCATTCCCTACGCGGCCCCGCCTGTCGGTGCCTTGCGCTGGGCTCCGCCCCAGCTTGCCGCCGAATGGGACGGCGTGCGCGATGCGCGCAGCTTCGGCCCGGCCTGCATCCAGCCGCCGGTGCCTGCCGCCAGCCTCTACAACGATCCGCCCGCGAGTTCGTCGGAAGATTGTCTCAACCTCAACGTGTGGGCGCCAGAGGGGGCCGAGAACGCCACTGTCATGGTCTGGATTCACGGCGGATCGCTGCGGATCGGGGCGAGCAGCCTGCCGATGTACGAGGGCAGCCACTACGCGCGGCGCGGGGTCGTGTTCGTGTCGCTCAATTACCGGCTCGGGCCGCTCGGCTGGCTCGCGCATGAAGAGCTGTCCGGGGAATCGCCCGCCGGGATTTCGGGTAATTACGGCTTGCTGGACCAGATTGCGGCCCTGCGCTGGGTGCGCGAGAATATCGCGGCCTTCGGCGGCGACCCGGCCAACGTGACCGTCATGGGCGAATCCGCCGGAGCGCTCAGCACCACCTACCTGATGGTGTCGCCAGAGGCGCGCGGCCTGTTCGACAAGGCGATCATCCAGAGCACCAATGTCCGCAGCTTTCCCGAGCTGAACGAGCCCGCCAACGGCATGCCCTCGGCGCAGCAGATCGGCGCGGAGCTCCTCGGCAAGCTTGGCGCTGCGGATATCGACGCGGCGCGCGCACTCGATGCGCAGGATCTCACCGACCGGGCGACCCTCGCGGGGTTTGCGCCGCAGGGGACGATCGACGGAACGCTCCTCCCGCGCCAGCTGGTCGACATCTTCGACGATGGCGAGCAGGCGCAGGTGCCGGTGATCGTCGGCTACAACGCGCACGAATATCGCCCCGAAGGCGTGCCGGGCGTGAGCATGCCCGCGCCGGAGGCCTATGCCGCGCGGATCGCGACAATATACGGCGATCTCGCGCCCGAATTCCTGCGGCTCTACCCGGCGAGCGAGGGCGTCGATGCGCTGCTCGATGCGACCGGCGACGGCATTTTCGGCTGGTCGGGAGAACGGATCGCGCGCAGCCAGGCAGAGCGGGGCCTCGCCTCCTTCTTCTACGTCTTCGACTATTGCTATCCGTCCGCGAGGGCGCGCGATCTTTGCGCCTTCCACGCCAGCGAAGTGCCGTTCACCTTCGGCAATCTGGGCGCCGAGGCGTTGCCTGCGCGCTGGCCGGTGCCCGATGGTGCATCCGACCGCGCGGTCTCGGACGCGATGCTCGACTACTGGACCAGCTTCGCGACCGATGGTCGCCCCCGCTCGGAGGGCCTCCCAGTCTGGCAGCCCTACGGCACGCGGCAGAATTACCTCCGCTTCACCGATGCGCCCGAGCCGGGGCGCGACTTCAAGCCGGGCATGGTCGAGCTGCACGATGCCTTTGCGGCCCGGCGCCGGGCCGACGGGCACAGCTGGGGTCTCCGGATCGGGCTGAGCGCAGCCGATGCCGACGAAAAATAGAAAACACGAACATGGGGAGAGCACGAGAATGAGCACCGAGACCACCAGTCCCGCACCGCCGGGCGGGATCGACACGCCCTATGCGAAGGCGTCCTACCGCTATTTCGTGCTCGGCGTGCTCACGCTCGTCTATGCGCTCAACTTCGTCGACCGGCAGCTGCTCGTCATCCTGCAGGAGCAGATCAAGCTGGAGCTGGACCTGTCGGACACGCAGCTGGGGCTGCTGTCGGGCCTTTCCTTTGCCATCTTCTACGTCGTCTGCGGAATTCCCATCGCGCGCTGGGCCGATACCGGCGTGCGCCGCAATATCATCGCCCTGGCGCTCACCGTGTGGAGCGGGATGACCGCAGTGAGCGGACTGGCGCAGAACTACCTCCACCTGCTGCTCGCCCGGGTCGGCGTGGGCGTGGGCGAGGCCGGGGGAAGCCCGCCCGCACACTCGATGATCTCCGACATCTTTCCCGAGAAGGAGCGCGCCACCGCGCTCTCGATCTACTCGGTCGGCATCTATATCGGCATCCTCACCGGCTTTGCGCTGGGCGGCTTCATCGCCGAGACTTTCGGCTGGCGGATGGCCTTCTTCGTGGTCGGCGCACCGGGCATTCTCGTCGCCCTGTTCCTGCGCTTCGCCGTGCGAGAGCCGATCCGTGGCTGGTCGGAAAAGCGCGAGACCGAGGCGGGCGAGAATCCCACCTTCTTTGCGGTGCTGGCCTTCCTCTGGTCGCGCAAGACCTTCCGCAACCTCGCGCTCGCGGGAAGCCTGCAGGCGATGGTGATCTATGCGATCGGCAACTGGCTGCCGTCCTTCTTCCTGCGCTATCACGAGATCGGGCTGGCCGAACTGGGCGTGTGGATGGCGCTGACCTCGGGCTTCGGCGGGGGCGCGGGCTCCTTCTTCGGCGGCTGGTTCGCCGACAAGATGGGGCAGCGCGACCGGCGCTGGTACGTGTGGGGATCGGCGGTGCTGATCCTCGCGATCACGCCCGTCCTGCTGGTGATGCTGAACACGGGCACCCTCACGCTGGCGCTGCTGCTGACGGGGGTGTTCCACTTCCTCTCCGCCTCCTACCTCGGCCCGGCGCTTGCCGTGTCGCACGGGCTGGTCGGTTTGCGGATGCGGGCGCTGACCTCGGCGGTGTTCTTCTTCTTCATCAACCTGATCGGCCTCGGGCTCGGTCCGCTGATCGTCGGCAACCTGAGCGATACGTTTGCCGCCTCCGGGTCCGAGACGGCGCTGGCGACCGCGATGCTGATCGTCGGCTGCGCGGCCTCGCTGTGGGGTGGGGCGCATTACCTGTTCGCCTCGCGCCATATCCGGCAGGACATCGCCGACAGCCCGGCGAGCGCGCCGAAGGTGGAAGCGCTGTGATGCGCGGGGGCGGCTGGCGCGCGTCGCTCGTTGCACTTGCCGCCGTCTCGGCGGGGGGCTGCGCGACGACGGACGCCGGGCCGCCTCCGCCGCCCACCGTGGCGGACATGCCGAGCGGGGCCCGTGCGTCTTCGGGAGAATATATCTCCTGGCGCGAGCACCGGATCGACGACGAAGGCCTGGGCGGCGTGCCGATCCGCGGCGGCGACGGGTTGCAGATGGCCGATATCGACCGCGACGGATTTCTTGATATCGTCTCGGTCCACGAGGACTCGAACCACCTGCGGATCGCCTTCGGCAGCGGCGATCCCGACCGCTGGACGCTGGCGACCGTCGCCTCGGGCGCGATTGTCGGCGCGATCGAGGATGTCGCGGTGGGCGATCTCGACGGCGATGGCTGGCCCGATCTGGTCTCCGCGAACGAGGAAGCGCATCTGGCATTCTTTCGCAATCCGGGATCGCGCGAGGGCGCGCGCGCCGGGGCATGGCAGGGCTTCGTCCCGCCGATGACGCAGGGACGCGGATCGTGGTTGCGCGTCTTCATCGCGGATATCGACGGCGACGGACGCAACGACGTCATCGGCGCGAACAAGGGCGCGAGCGATATTGTCGACCCCGAGGCTCCCCGCGCCGACCGGACGACGTCGCTCTTCACCATCCATGGCGATCCGATGACGGCGGACGCATGGCAAGAGCAGGTGCTGCTGGCGAAGGACGTTCCCAACACCGCCATGCAGGTCGATATCGATGGCGACGGCGATTTTGACGTGCTGGCCGCCGCGCGGCTCGCGCAACAGGCCTACATCCTCGAAAATCGCGGGCGGGATGCGGAAGGCGCGGTCATTATCGAGCCGCACAGGATCATCATCGACGCGAGCACACGGCCCGGCTGCACTGTCGCCACCTCGGCCTTCCAGTCCGCCTTTCGCGACCTCAGCGGCGATGGACGCCTCGATCTGGTCGTCGGCGTGATCGAGAATTGCGGCGATCCGCGCGCACCCGGCGGCCTGCCCGCGCTCGGCTGGCTCGAACAGCCCGCGAGGCTCGACGGCGAGTGGACCTACCACCGCATCGGCGACATCCTGCCCGACATGGTGATCGCGGTCGAACTGGCGGACATCGACGGCGACGGCGATCTCGACGTGGTGACCGGCGGCTATTCGGGGCTCAATATCGTCAAGGGCGGCTATTCGGGCGCCACGCGCGCGGCAGACGATCCGTTAGTGACAGCTGCCGACACGGTCGGGCGGATCGCATGGTTCGAGAACCCGGGCTCCCCCGATGGCGCGTGGCGGCGGCACGATATCTCGCGCCGGGTGCGCGGGATGTTCGACCAGTTCGTCGCGCGCGATATGGACGGCGATGGCGACGTGGACCTGGTCGGCACCCGCGGGAACAGTGGCCGCTTCGATGGGGTTTTCTGGCTGGAGCAGGTGCGCAGCGACAGCCCGCGCCCGGCCTTCACCCCGGCTCGCGCGGAGGAAAGCCGCGCGCTACCCCTGCCGCCCGACGACTGGCTCGAACGCTATGGTGCGGCCAGCACGCTGGTCGCGCCGAACAAGCGAACAGGAAAGGAATGACCGGATTGCACGATCTTGCAGGTCGCACCTGCCTCGTCACCGGAGCGTCCTCCGGGATCGGTGCGCATCTCGCCCGCCGGATGGCCGAGGCCGGCGGGCGTGTCGTGCTCGGTGCGCGGCGGAGCGAGCTGACCGGGGAGATCGCGAGCGAAATCCGCGCCAATGGTGGCGAAGCGCTGGCCGTCACCATGGACGTCACCAGCGAGGCGTCGGTGGAGCAGGCCTTTGCGCAGGCGCAGGGCAGGTTCGGTCCTGTCGACACGGTCGTCGCGAACGCGGGGATCTCGCGTTACGGGCGCTCGACCGATCTTGCCCAGGCCGATCTGCGGCAGGTCATCGACACCAATCTGCTGGGCGTCCACCTCACCGCCAATGTCGCGGCGCGGGGCATGATGGCGGCGGGCAGCCGCGAGAGCGGGGCGGGGCGGATCGTCATTATCGGATCGATCACCGCCCAGCTGACCGGGCAGGGCGATGCTGCCTATGCCGCGAGCAAGGCGGGTGTCGCGCATCTCGCCCGCCAGCTGGCGCGCGAATGGGTGCGGCAGGGTATCAACGTCAACGTGATCCAGCCGGGCTATATCCGGACCGAGCTGGTCGGCGACTGGTTCGACAGCGAGGGCGGCAAGGCGCAGATCGCCGGCTGGCACAGACGCCGCCTGATGGAGATCGATGCGCTGGACGACCTGGTCCTGTACCTGTCCTGCGATGCCTCGCGCTACATCACGGGGGCCACCTTCACCGTGGATGACGGCCAGTCGCTGTAACCCGGACGGCCAGGGATTGATAATGCGAGTGCGTCGCATTTACATGTCGTGACTCCTGCGATAGTCTCGCGAGACTTCCAGCAAGGAGCCGATTCTCGCGCATGGCTTTCGATCTCGATCTTCTCACCAGCACCCCGGATATCCGCACGGTTGCGCCCGTCCACGCCCGCCTTGTGTGCGCGCTGCGCTATACGCACCTGGCCCGCAAGGGGCGCAGCTTCTGCTGCGACGATCTGGCCGATCAGCTCGGCGCGCCGCTGGCGGTGCATGCCTTTCTCGTCTTCCTCGACGAGGCGGGGCGGGCATGGCCCGAACCCATCGTGCTCAATCCGCCGTGCCAGCCGCGCATGAGCTATGACGAGATGCTGCTGGTCGATTGCGCCACCGCCGCTGCCAAGAACGACCGTGCATCCTTCGACAGCTTCCTGTGCGACATGCTCGATCGCGCCTCGCGCGCGTCGGTGTGGAACGCGGCACGGCGGCTGATGAGCCGGATGGAGATGGCCTGAAGCTCGGGAGGCAGGCTCCGGCGGTTTACCCGAAGGTAACCATCATTCGCCTAGACCGGCCCCACGCGAAGGGGCCCTGGCGCAATGAAACTGATTATCCAGATACCGTGTTTGAACGAGGAGGAGACCCTCCCGCAGACGCTGGTCGACTTGCCCCGGCGCATTCCCGGCATCGACACGGTCGAAATCCTCGTCATCGACGATGGATCGAGCGACCGCACGGTCGAAGTCGCGCAGCGCTTCGGCGTCCATCACATCGTAAAGAACGGCACCAACCGCGGGCTTGCGCGCAGCTTCTCGCGCGGGATCGAGGAGGCGCTGCGGCAGGGTGCGGACATCATCGTCAACACCGATGGCGACAACCAGTATAACGGCGCCGACATCGCCAAGCTGGTCGCCCCGATCATCGCGGGCGAGGCGGATGTGGTGATCGGCGACCGCCAGACCGCCAAGATCGCGCATTTCTCCCCCTTCAAGAAACTGCTTCAGAAGCTCGGCAGTTCGGCGGTCTCGACGCTGGCCGGTGCCCGCGTGCCCGACGCCGTCTCGGGCTTTCGCGCAATCAGCCGCGAGGCCGCGCTCAAGACCAATATCGTCTCGCCCTTCAGCTACACGATCGAAACCGTGCTGCAGGCGGGCCGCAAGAAGATGACCATCGTCTCGGTGCCGGTGGCGACCAATGCCAAGACCCGCGAAAGCCGCCTGTTCACGAACATTCCCAACTTCGTCACCCGCCAGCTCAAGACGCTGCTGCAGATGTACGTGATGTATTCGCCGCTGCGCGCCTTCAGTTCGCTCGGGCTTGTGCTGGCGCTGGGCGGCATCGCGCCGGTCCTGCGCTTTCTGTGGTTCTACGCGAATGGCGACGGGACGGGCCACCTGCAATCGCTGGTGCTGGGCGGGGTGCTGTGCGTGATGGCCTTCATCGCCTTCACCGCCGGGCTGCTGGCAGACGTGGTCAGCCGCAACCGGCAGCTGCTCGAACTGACGCTGGAGAAGGTCCGGCGGCTGGAGCTGGCACAGGACCGCGAAGACACCGAGGCCCGGCCGCCGGCGGCGTCGGACGAGGGTGACGCGACCGAACCTGTTTCCCTGCGCGCGAAGGGCTGAGCCTTGGCTGGGATCGCCGCCCACGCCCCCGCGCCCTCGCAGGCGCAGTCCTTCTTCGCCGCACGCCAGCGGAGCATCGCGCTGGTCGGCCTCGGCTTCGTGGCGCTGCTGCAGACGATCCTGCTGACGCAGAAGGGCATCAACTGGGACGAGTTCTTCCACCTCACCGAGATATATCGCTTTCATGCGGGCACGCTGACCCACCCGCTGCAGACCTTCTGGGTCCGGCTGCTCGCCTGGGTGCCCGCGACCGGGGGCAATTCGGTCGACCAGATCATCCTCATCCGTGGCTTCATGCAGATCGCCGCGCTGGTGACCGCCGCCGGGGTTTTCGCGGTCGCGCGCCGCTTCGCCCCTGCTACGCCAGCGGTGCTGTGCGCGATGGCGTACCTCTCCGCAGGCTATGTGTTCACACAAGCCTTTGCCTATCGCGCCGATCCGCTGGCGGCGGCGTGCCTCGTCTGGGTGCTGTGGATCGCGGGGGCCGAGCGGCTGACCTGGAGCAAGGTCGCGGCGGGAGCAGCGCTGACCGCGCTGGCGGGGTTGTTCACGATCAAGAGCGCCTTCTGGGCGGTGCCCATCGGCGGCTATGCGCTCTACGCGCTATGGCCGCTCGCGCGCGGCGAGCAGATTGCGCGGATCGCGAAGCTCGCGGTGCTGGCTGGCGGGGGCGCGGCACTTTTCTCGATCGCAATCGCGCTGCACGGCGCGGGGCTGCCGAGCGACACGGCAGAGGCTTCGGCCAAAGGCCTGAACTCGGCCGGATCGGTCGTCTTTTCGCAAGGCCTGTTCCCGCAGGGGCGGTTCCTGCTGCGGCAGATCCTCATCGGGCTGCCCTTTGCCGTGCTCGCTTTGCTGGCGGTTCGCGAATGGCGACGCGACGACCCCTCCGCGCGCACTCTGGTGTTGCTTGCGGGGCTTTACGGCATGCTGGCGAGCCTTGCGGTCTATCGCAATGCCTACCCCTATTTCTTCGTCTTCCTGCTGCCGCCGGTCGCCATCGCGCTCGCGCCGATCCTGCAGAAGGCGACCGCGCGCGGCGCCGCGCCACTTTACACGCTGATCTTCGCCGCCAATGCCGCGATCCTGTTCATGCTCGACCCGGCAGAGCCGCTGCCCAACCAGCGCATGGTGCAGGAGGGCGTGCGCGAGGTCTTTCCCGAGCCCGTCACCTATATCGACTTCAGCGGGCACATCGGCGACTATCCGCGCGCGGTCGACTTCATGACCTCGGGCTGGGGCCTCGCGAAATACCGCGAGCGGGGCGTGGCCGAGATCAGCGAGAGGGCGAAGGCTGAGCCGATCCCCTTCCTGCTCGACAACCACTGGGTGCTGACCTCCGCGCTGACTGGGCAAAGCGCGCCCGAGGAATTGCTGCCCGAAGACGCGCGCTTCATTCGCGAGAACTACGTCCACCACTGGGGGCCGCTTTTCGTTGCAGGCAAGCAGGTTACGGCGGGAAGCTCGACGATCCGGGTCGAAGTTCCGGGCACTTATACCGTGGAAGACGCCACGCTCCGCCTTGGCGGGCGCGAGCTTGAAGTCGGTGAGACGATCACTCTGCCGCGCGGCGAATATCGCGTGATCGCCCAGGACGCCGCGACGCTGCGCTATGGCGACCACCTGCCCCGGCCGGGTATCGCACCGCCCACCGGCATGATGATGTCGGACTACTAGGCATGAAGCCCTTCGCCCCCTCCGACATGCCGGTCGACCATGGCGCGGTCTCCGCCCTGACTGCGCGGCTGATGCCCGCGCTGGCATCGACGCGGGCGTTCTTCTCGCGTCGCCGCCGGGTCATGATCGCGCTCGCGAGTATCCTCTTTATCGGCGGGCTTGCCTGGGCCTTCGACAGCGCCGGAATCGCGCTGGACGAAATCGCATGGCACTGGCTGCTCGCGGCGCTGGCGCTCGGTTTCGTCGGCGTGGTGCTCAACGGGTTCGAGCTGAGCCGCTGCGCCTCGGCACTCGGGAAAGACATTCCCGCAGGCCAGGCGATCCCGATGTCGAGCCTCGGCATATTGTCCAACCTGCTGCCGATCCCGGCGAGCGCGCTGGTGCGCGGCGGGGCGCTTGTTGCCACTGGAGCCACGATAGCCGAGAGCGGACGCATCCTGCTCTATGTCGGGCTGCTGCGGCTTGCCGTTGCCGGGGCGATTACCGGGGCGGCGCTCGCCTCGGGCCCGCTCGGCTTGCCGGTCATCGCCGCCAGCTGCGTCGCGAGCGCGGTGCTGTTCGCGCTGATCGCGCGGGTTGGCGGGCTAGCGGTCGCGGTCCGTCTGCTGGCCCTGCGGATCGGGATGCTCGCCACGGTCGCGCTGCAATTGCTGATGTGTTTTCACGCGCTGGGCGCGGATGCGGACCTCGCCGACGCCGCGCTCCATTCGATTGCGCCGGTGGTCGGCTCGGCTGTCGGCATCGTTCCGGGTGGGCTGGGCGTATCCGAGGCGATCGGAGCGGCGCTGGCCCTGCTGGCCAGCGCGTCGCCCGCGATGGCCTTCGCCGCGCTCGCGCTCAACCGGATTGCGGGATACGCCTGCGCCGGGCTTACCGTGCTGGCGTTTCAGGCGCGCAAGCTGTTCGTGCAGTAGGCCCGTTCAGGCCGCCGAGCGGCGGATATCGGGCAATTTCCTTCCCATGCCAGCGCGTGCTCGATGATCGTATCGAGCCGGTCGTGGCGCGGCTGCCACGGCACGGTGGCGCGCAACAGCGAGCTGTCCGCGACCAGCATGGCCGGGTCGCCCGCGCGGCGACCGGCATAGATCCGCTCGACCCGCCCGCCGGTCACCCGGTCGACTGCGTCGAGCACTTCGAGGACCGAGAATCCGCGTCCGTAGCCGCAGTTCATGGTCATCGAGCGGTCCGGATCGGCGATCAGCGCGTCGAGCGCCAGCACATGCGCCGCCGCCAGATCGCTGACGTGGATGTAATCGCGCACGCCGGTGCCATCGGGCGTATCGTAATCCGTCCCGAAAACGCTCACCGCATCGCGCTTGCCCAGCGCCGCCTCCACCGCGACCTTGATCAGGTGCGTGGCGCCGGCGGTCGACTGGCCGGTGCGCGCCAGCGGGTCCGCGCCCGCGACGTTGAAATAGCGCAGCGCGCAGTAGTTGAACGGATAGGCATGGGCCGCGTCCGCCAGCATCTGCTCGGTCATCAGCTTGGACCAGCCATAGGGATTGATCGGCTGGGTCGGCGTGCGCTCGGTAACGGGAGAGACCTCGGGCATGCCATAGGTCGCCGCGGTCGAGCTGAACAGGATATGCGGAATCCCGGCGTTGACCGCCGCCTCTACAAGGCCGCGGCTCTTTCCGGTGTTGTTCTCGTAATACCACAGCGGTTTGGAGACAGACTCGGGCACGATGATCGAGCCCGCGAAGTGCATGATCGCACCCGCACCGCCGCCCATGCCCTGTTCGGCGAAAATGCGCGCCAGCAGGTCCGTATCGGCGATGTCGCCATGATAGAACGGAACCCCCTCGGGCACCGCGAAGCGGAAGCCGGTGCTGAGGTTGTCGACCACCACCACAGGGCGGCCCGCATCGCGCAGCGCATGGACCGCGTGGCTGCCGATATAGCCCGCCCCGCCGGTGACGAGCACGGGCGGCTCGGTGCCCCGGCCGATGGTCGCGATGCGCATCCGCTCCACGCCGGGGTGCGGCGTGGGGGATTCGCTCGCTGAGGGCTGGTCGCCTTGCATGGCGTCCTTCTACGCGCGACCTCTTGCCAAGAATTTAAGGTCGGCGGCGAAGAAGCCCCGTCTGCCGGTCAGTCGGTCGCGAGGTCGCGCGCATCGGCGACGATAACATTGCTCGTGCGTTCCAGCACCGCGCGCTCGTGCGCCAGATCGGCGGCCCGCATCGCGAAGGACGGGTTGGCGAAATCGAACACATGCGCGACGCCGATATGCATGTCGACCATGCCCAGCGCCTCGTTCGAGAACTTGTCGTGCCAGCGCCGCGCCGCGAGGTCGGCAATGCTCTGTTCGAGCACGCTGCGGAACTGCGAGAGCGTGATCCCGCGCGCCAGCATGATGAATTCCGAGTTGGACTTGCGCGCGCTGTAGCATTCGCCCTTCGTGGCGTACGACAGCGTGCGGGCGATCCGTTCCATCAGGCGCGTGGCGGTGTGCAGGCCATGCCGCTCCACGATCGTCTCGATCCGGCTGATCGAGCAGATCGCGACCGACAGCGGCTCCACTTCGCTGCGCGCGATGCGGAAGTTTTCCTGCAGCGCAAGCTCGAACTGCGCGCGGTCGGGCAGGCCGATATCGATCCGCGGGCCCTCGCTCTGAACATCGCGCGCCGCATCGCTTCCCTCGTCGCTGCGGCGGCGGGCGGGCACCGTCGAATGCTCCGCGGGAGCATTGTCCTGGGCTCCCGTCTGCTGGCGATAGGCGTCCGCTGCCTCCAGCGCCGGGGCGACTATCGGCCCGTCGCGGCCTTCGACCCTGTCGATCCGCTCGGCCACGAAGCCCAGCCCTTCGGCGATCCGGTCCATGCGGCTGGCAAGCCGGGCGAACGCGTCCTCGGCCACTACCGGCGCGGGCGCCGCGCTGCGGGCCTCGTGGATCGAGACGATATTGCCTTCGGCGCCCTCGGGCGTCGAATAGGTCCGCCAGAACGCCTTGATGAGGCTTTCGAGCGTCAGGCCTTCGCCGTTTTCGACAATGACATCGGCAATGCGCGCCATCTCGGCGTGGACATTGGCCTCCTGTACGGGCCGGTCCGGCACTGCTGCCAGCCTTGGCCCATCGTGGTTAATTTGCTCGGCGGCACCGAGTACCTGTCCCATGTTCCTTCTCCCCTTGCGCAAAGGAGAACGGCACGGCGAACCCGCTTTATAGCCGCCGCCTGCCCGCAGGGCGTGAACGGAACCGGCAATGGTGGGAAGGGTTAATGGCAGAACCGGCCTGTCCAGTGAATTGAATCCATAATGGATGAAAAGCTTCTGCGCCGTTACGTAGGGGATAGCCGAAGTAGAGCGGAATAAAGCCGCAATAGTAGCTCCACTTTGGTCGTACCTCGTATTTCTGCGAGCCGCATAAACGCGGATGTTCCGGGGCGCGGTCGATTGGGGGCCGGGGTTACGGAGATGCAGGGGATGCGGGAAAAACTTGGGTTAATCGAACCGGACGAGGCGATGCGTTCGCAAATGCTGCGGACTCTCGACAATGCGGGGCTGCATACCGAACCGTTCGAGGGGCTGCGCGAGTTCATGCTCTATCGCGGGCAGGGAGGCTACGCGGTGCTCGTGGCGGACGAGCGGGTGGATGCCCTCTCCGTGCGCGACGGGCTGTGCCGGGAGGGCGAATGGGTCGCGGTGATCGGCTATGCCGCCCGGCCCGCGCTGCAGAGGATCGTCACCTTCATGCGCGGCGGGGGATACGACTATTTCGCGATCCCGATCGATTCCGCCGCGCTCGCCAAAAGCCTGTCGCAACTGGGGCAGGGGCGCACGCCCTATGCCGCCGCGCGGCAACGGGCGGCGGTGGCGCGCTTCAAGCTGAGGGGGCTTTCTCCGCGCGAGGCCGAGGTGCTCGCCAATATGGCCGAGGGGCGCTCCAACAAGACCATCGGGATCGACCTCGGGATCAGCCCCCGGACGGTCGAAATCCACCGCGCCAACATGCTGACCAAGCTCGGCGCCAACTCCTCGACCGAAGCGCTGCGCATGTATTACGAGGATGCCCTGCTCTATGGCGAAGCCGCTACGCCCGGCGGCTGACGACCGGCCCGGCTAACGCGCATTGTCGCCCTGCCAGAATCCCCCTTTACGGACGCGTAAAGCAGCGCCTAGGTGTGGGCGAATAGAAAAGCCGGTCTGGGAGAAATGCCATGGCAACAGTCGCCGATGCCGACGCCCGAAAGACGAATGATGCGAGCGGTCTCGATGCCTTCCGCGAGGAAGCGCGCGCTTTCCTCGCCGAGAACTTCCCGCCCGAACTGCGCGGCAAGAACAACATCCTCTCCAGCGTCGAGGAAGCGGGCGAGGAAAGCGAGGCCGAAAAGGCCTGGCGCACCGCGATGGGCGAAAAGGGGTGGGGCACGCCCACCTGGCCCAAGGAATATGGCGGGGGCGGCCTGACCAAGAAGCAGGCCCGTATCCTCGAAGAGGAAATGGCCAAGGCAGGCGCCTGGAACCCGATCGGCGGGATGGGCGTGATGATGCTTGGCCCCACGCTGCTCGAATTCGCGAGCGAGGAACAGAAGCACGAGCATATTCCGCCGATCTGCAAGGGCGAGATCCGCTGGTGCCAAGGCTATTCGGAACCCAATGCCGGGTCCGACCTCGCGAACCTGCAGACCATGGCCGAAGACAAGGGCGACCACTACCTCGTCAACGGGCAGAAGACCTGGACCAGCGGCGGCCAGTGGGCGGACAAGTGCTTCTGCCTCGTGCGCACCAGCCGCGCGGACAAGCACAAGGGCATTTCCTTCCTGCTGATCGACATGGACGCGCCGGGCGTGGAGGTGAAGCCGATCAAGATGATTTCGGGCATGAGCCCGTTTTGCGAGACCTTCTTCACCGACGTTTCCGTGCCCAAGGAAAACCTCGTCGGCGAGGAAGGACAGGGCTGGACCATCGGCAAGCGCCTGCTCCAGCATGAACGCACCAATCTTTCGGGCGGCGGCGCGCTCGCCGCGCTCAATGCCCAGCCGCTGCACAAGGTCGCGGAGCGCTACATCGGGCTGGGCGATGACGGCAAGCTGGCCGACGCCGAACTGCGGGTGAAGATCGCCGATTTCGAAATGCGCTGGAACGCCTTCCTGCTGACCGCGCGGCGCGCGATGGAGGAAAGCAAGGCCGCCGGCGGGGTGTCAGACATCAGCTCGATCCTCAAGAAGGCGGCCACGAAGCTGGGCCAGGAACGCGCCGAACTGATGATCGAGATCATGGGTTTCCGCGGGCTCGGCTGGGAAGGCGAGGGCTTCGAGGAGAAGGAGCTGGAAGGCACCCGCGCCTGGCTCTTCGGCAAGGCGACCACGATCTACGGCGGTTCGACCGAGATCCAGAACAACATCATCGCCAAGCGCATCCTCGGGATGCTGGACCACCAGTAAGGCCAAGGCTGAGCTCCTGCGAAAGCAGGAGCCTCGGGCAGATTGGTACGACATAAAATCCAGGTTCCTGCTTTCGCAGGAACTCACCGAGAGGAAGAGGCGAAAATGGCCATTCTCAACGACGAACAGGAAATGCTGCGCGACATGGCGCGCGAGTGGACGAAGAACGAACACCCGGTGGCCGCCTGGCGGCAGGTGCGCGACGCGGGCAAGCCATTCGATGCCGAGGCCTGGGGCGCGATGGGCGAGATGGGCTGGGCGGGGATCGTCATCCCCGAAGAGCACGGCGGCACCGATTTCGGCTGGCTAAGCCTCGGCCTGGTGGTCGAGGAACTCGGCAAGTCGCTCGCCGCGAGCCCGCTGATCGCCTCCGCACTGGCGGCCTCGGCCATCGTGCTGGGCGGCAGCGAGGAGCAGAAATCCGAATATCTCCCGCGCCTTGCCACGGGCGACCTGATCGGCACCATAGCCTTCGACGAAGGCCCGCGCCATGCCGGCCTTGAGGCCAGCGCGAGCGTTCACGACAGGCGGCTGACCGGGACCAAGGCCTTCGTCCACGAGGCCGCCAATGCGGACCTGTTCGTCGTGCTCGCGCAGGACGGGCTCTATCTGGTGGAGAAGGGCAAGGGTGTGACGCTCTCGAAGCGCTCTCTCGCCGACATGCGCGATCATGCGGAGATCGACTTCGACGACGCCCCGGCGCAAAAGCTTGCTGCCGGCGGCAGCGATCTTGCGCAGAAGGTGCTCGACCGGGCGCGCGTGCTGACGGCGGCCGAAATGCTCGGCATGTGCCAGGCGGTGTTCGACACCACGCTCGACTATCTCAAGCAGCGCGTGCAGTTCAATCAGGTGCTCAGCTCGTTCCAGGCGCTCCAGCACCGGATGGCGGACCTCTACACCGAACTCGAACTGGCGCGCTCGGCGGTCGAGGGCGGGCTGCAGGCAATCGACAGCGGCTTCGCGGTGACCGAGGCTGCGGCGCTGGCCAAGGCGCGCGCGAACGAGGCACTGCACCTCATCAGCCGCGAGGGCATCCAGCTGCACGGCGGGATCGGGATGACCGACGAATACGATGTCGGCTTCTATCTCAAGCGGGCCCGGGTGCTCGAGGCGTCATGGGGTTCGGGCAGCCATCTGCGCGACCTCTACGCAAGCATGAAGGGATTTTGACCTTACGGAAACCTTGGCTCTCGCAAAGAGTGTTACGAGGTTGCAACAGGTTAATAGGCAAATGCGGCGAAACTTGTAGTTTTATTCCAATCGGCGCAAAATAAGGGACCTTGGGAGAAGGCATGCTCCGGGCGATGACGCGGTAAAGAGCGGCGCATCGGTTCGGTGAAAGGTTGGACGGCGGCGAATTTCGCTCGTCGTTGCGCCTTGCCCCATCCCGTCAGGACGAAAGAACATACGGGAGCTATCATGAAAGCCATATTCACTCGCTCTATCGCGCTTGGCGCCCTCGCCGGGAGCCTCGCGTTTCCGCATGCGGCCGCGATCGCGCAGGAGCAGGACACCAGCCCCCAGACCGCGACGGAGGATCTGGAAGACCAGCTCGACGATGCTCCGATCATCGTCGTGACGGCGCAGGGACGTACGCAGGAACTGACCGACGTCCCCGTGGCGGTGAACGTCGTGTCCGCGGAAGCCCTGCGGAACTCGGGTGCCAGCGATATCCGCGAACTCAACCAGGTCGCCCCCTCGCTGCTCGTTTCCTCGACCGGCAACGAAGCGAACGGAACGGCCCGTATCCGCGGAATCGGCACGGTCGGCGACAACCCCGGCCTCGAAAGCTCGGTCGCGGTGTTCATCGACGGCGTCTACCGCTCGCGTTCGGGCAACGCGCTGAGCGAGCTCGGCCCGATCGACCGGGTCGAGGTGCTGCGCGGCCCGCAGGGCACGCTCGGCGGGCGCAACAGCTCCGCCGGCCTCATCAACATCTACACCGCCCCGCCGGAATTCGAGTTCTCTGGCTACGGCGCGTTCACTTACGGCAACTACGACGCAATCCGGGTCGAGGGCGGGGTCAATGTTCCGCTCGGCGAAACGGCTGCCGCGCGCGTCGACGGCGTCTATTTCAAGCGTGACGGCTTCTACAACGACGTGGTCAACGACGTCGATGTGAACGACCGCGACCGCTACCTGGTGCGCGGGCAGCTGCTGTTCGAGCCGACCGACGCGCTGACCGTGCGCCTGACGGGCGACTATTCCAAGAAGGACGAGGCCTGCTGCGCCGCGACCTTCGTGCAGCCGAGCTTCGCGCCGCTGGCGCGCCTCGCGGATGACGTGTCGCCGCTCTCGGCCGATGCGAAGTTCGACTATCCCGGATCGCCGACGCCCGCGCTGACGAGCACGTCGAACCCGATCATCCCGGTGCTGCTGGCACTCGGCCAGAACCCGGCCGCGCTCAACCAGGACACGTTCAACCGCGACATCTACGTGACCCCGGGCCGCAGCTATGCCGGCGAGACCGAGGATTACGGCGTCGGCCTGGAGCTGAACTGGGATCTGGGCGGTGCGCAGCTGACCTCGATCACCGGCTATCGCGAATATTCGAACACGCAGGCGTCGGATACCGACTACACACAGGTGGACATCCTCTACCGTGCCCCCGGGCCCAACGCCGGTGCGCGCGAGTTCAAGACCTTCAGCCAGGAACTGCGCCTGCAGGGCGAGGCCTTCGACGGCACGCTGGACTGGCTGATCGGCGGCTACTTCGCCAACGAGAAGCTCGAAACGCGCGACAACCTGCGCTTCGGCACGCAGTATGGCGCCTTCGCGCCGTGCCGCGTCGTCAATGCGATCAACCCGGCGCTGGCCGATCCATCCTCTTCGGGCTGTATCTCGGCAGGTGGCCGTGCGGTCGTCGCTCCGCTGCTCGGCCCGGCAGCGCCGCTGATCTTCGCCGGTCTCGACAATCTCGCGACGATCAACGATCTGGGTTCGACGACCGACGTCTATAACCAGGAAAGCAACAACTTCGCGGTCTTCACGCATAACATCGTGAACATCACGGATCGGTTGGACCTGACCCTTGGCCTTCGTTACACCAACGAAACCAAGGACTTCGACGCGGTATTCGGTAACGACAACACGGTCTGCCCGACCAACCGGGCGCTGCTTTCGCCGCTGCTCGGCACGGGTGCCGCGGCACTGGCCGGCGGGATCATCTCGCTGTCGTGCCAGGGCAACAGCACGTCCGAACTCAACGGCGTGACGCTGTCGGACAGCCGCGACGAGGACGAGTTCACCGGAACCGCCATCCTCTCGTTCAAGCCGACCGATCGCCTGCTGACCTACGCCAGCTACTCGCGCGGCTACAAGGCGGGCGGCTTCAACCTCGACCGTTCGGCGCTGCAGTCGAGCCCGGTGGTTGGCAACCCGGCCGTGACCGGCTCGACCGCCAATCTCCAGTTCGGCCAGGAAACGGTCGACGCGTTCGAGATCGGCGGCAAGTACGATGGCCGCAACTGGACGCTGACGCTGGCCGGGTTCTACCAGGAGTTCTCGAACTTCCAGCTGAACACCTTCAACGGCTCGGTCTACGTGGTTCAGAACGTCAACTCGTGCGGCTCGTCGCTCGGCGGGGCGGATCAGGACAATGACGGCACGACCGGCGCCTGCGGCGCCGACGATGTGCAGCCCGGCGTGGTGGCGAAGGGTGTCGAGGCCGAACTGAGCGTTCGTCCCGCACGCTACCTCACCACCAATTTCGGCCTCACCTATGCCGACACCCGGTACGAGGACGATCTGATCGGCAATGACACGGGCGCTCCGCTCGATCCCGCGCTGCGTCTGCTGCCGGGCGACAACCTGTCGAACGCGCCGGAGATCACCGCGACCGCGTCGGTCTCCTACACGCCGCCGATTGGCGACAGCGGCCTCAGCGGCCTGTTCTACCTGAACACCCGCATGACCAGCGACTACAACACCGGGTCGGACCTGCTTTACGGCAAGGAGCAGGACGGTGTCGTGGTGGTCAACGGACGCATCGGCATCCGTGGCCCGGACGAAAAGTGGGCGCTGGAGCTGTGGGCGCAGAACCTCTTCGACGAGGACTACACCCAGGTTGCCTTCAACACCCCGTTCGTGGCCGAGCAGCAGACCTACTCTGCGTATCTCGCCGAGCCGCGGACCTACGGCATCACGGTGCGCGCGGGCTTCTGATCCGCAAGTTACCATCGGTGACATGAAGACGGCGCGGGAGGGAGACCTTCCGCGCCGTTTTTATTGGGTGGTTCGCGTGTGCGAACCCAGGCTCCGCGGGTGGTCTGCCGTCAGGCTACTGCACCACGTCGGCCCAGTCGGGGTGGCGCTCCGCCTGCGCCTTGAAGAAGGGGCACAGCGGGACGATGCGAAAACCCTCCGCCCGCGCATCCGCCACCACCCGTTCGGCCAGCGCCGCGCCCACGCCCTTGCCGCGCAGGGCATCGGGCACGCCTGTATGATCGACGATGACGAGGGTGGGGCTGGCGCGCGAAAAGGTAAGCTCGCCGACCTCGTCGAACCCTTCGACCTCAGCGACGTAGAGCCCCTTGGTATCGTTGCCGATGCGGTTGATGGTGATCGCTGCCATGGCGGCGGCGCTTAACCGATTGCGGGGCGCGGCGCAAAGCGAAGCTTGCGGGTGCGGCGGGGGCGAATTGGTTGGAAATTCCACTGGTCGGGAAGACAGGATAGACCTTCGGTCCTCTGCGAGTCCGAACCTGCGACCCCCACACCCCCCGAGCAGGTTCGACCGGCGATCCCGAAGGTCGGGAACGGGCGGAGGGATACGAAGATGGAAATTCCACTGGTCGGGAAGACAGGATTCGAACCTGCGACCCCCACACCCCCAGTGTGATGCGCTACCAGGCTGCGCTACTTCCCGAGCAGTGGAAGGGGGGCCTAT